>Ga0316192_10000103_pt1 | contig 55364 bp, 25 predicted proteins | sample MerIslwburrow_MG_FD_204931 | JGI IMG/M metagenome (GOLD analysis project Ga0316192, IMG submission 204931) | Coastal sediment microbial communities from Maine, United States - Merrow Island worm burrow | ecosystem: Environmental > Aquatic > Marine > Coastal > Sediment | place: USA: Maine...
AGCGAGCGAATAAAAGCCTGGGGAAAATCGCTGGCTTCTGATGCAGATATTCTGCTCTATGGCTGTAATGTTGCCGACAGTGAAACAGGTGTGGCCTTTGTTAAAGACCTTTCCTATCTCACAGATGTAGATGTAGCTGCATCAGATGATTCCACTGGTGGTGAGGCGGCAGGTGGCGACTGGGAGTTTGAATATTCAACGGGCGTTATAGAAGCAGAGGTTAATGCGGTTGAAGATTATGCCCACTTGCTGAAGACAATAAATGGTACATCAGCACAAGATGATCTGGTTGGTACCGATTCGGCAGATGCCATCAATGGTTTTGGCAATAACGATAGCCTCACCGGTGCCAAGGGCGATGATACCTACACCTTCCGCGACAACTGGGGCAAAGACACTGTCGTTGAGTTGAATAACGAAGGTGTCGATATTCTTGATTTCAGTCAGGTTACTCATGACCTGATTTTCACTATCAAAGCTGACAATAAGGTTACGGTTGAAACGACTGATAAGTCGCATACGGTGACCGCTGAATTTGTTGAAACACTCAAGGCCGGTAAAGGTGAAAATACCTTTATTATTCAGAAAGGCGCCAAACTTGTTGATGGCAGCATTATCGGCAATACCGCTGCTGGCTCAACCTCTACTGTAAGCTTCACCAGTGATGTTGATGACCCTGACAAACTGCTTGGCAGTGGTGTCAGTAAGCAGGTAGTGATTGATCTTGATAATAACTCGCTCAGTGATAAAAATGCCGCCAAGGCCGATAAGGCTAATTTCCTCACGCTGACTAATGTCGACAAGATTATCGGCGGTCGTGGTGGCGACAATATGACAGGCCATATAACGGCAGCGGATCATCTTGTCGGTGGTCGCGGTGCTGACATCATTGATGGTCAAGGTGGAGCCGATACGCTAGAAGGTGGTCAGAGTGGTGACACACTAAAAGGCGGAGCAGGTGAAGATACCCTGCTTGGCGGTGGTGGTGATGACAAACTGCTTGATGGCGGTGCAGATAACGACATCATTGAAGGCGGTGATGGTGACGATAAGCTAGTTGGTGGTAGTGGCAATGATACCCTCAAAGGGGATGATGGTGCTGATTCACTAACCGGTGGTGATAATGACGATACCCTTGAAGGTGGTGATGGAAACGACAGCTATCTGTTCGAAGATGGCTGGGGTAAAGATACCATCAGTGAAGATGCTGATGAGGGTAAAGATACCCTCGACTTCTCTGCCGTCACTGTAGGTCTCACCTTTGGTCTGACCTCTGTCTATGATGGTGTAGCAGACAAACATTACAGTGTTTACGATGTTGCAGCAGATGCAAATAATACGCTCAAGGCAACAGGCAATATAGAGAAAATCAGTGGTGGCCAAGGTGCTAATGAATATGTTGTCTATGCCAGCTTCTTTGAAAACTTTGACCCTGATGGCCTCTTTAATAAAACGCTGGTTATCAATAACGATATTGAGGCAGTGGCAGAACCCACCGCAAAACTTGATCTTTCACACATTGATACTGAGTTGGAAATTATTGTTGCCAAGGGCGAAGGTAACGGTAACAAGGTAACCGTAATTTACAGCACGGGGCTACTTTCAACTAAAAAGCTGGTTATCACTAATGTGGCCGATATTGTTGGCAGCAGCAAAGACGATACCATCACCTTCCATAAAGGGGCAACGCTGGTAGGTGCTCTGAATGGTAGCGCTGGCATCAATACCATCGTCTATGAAGACACAGTTCCCACGGGTGGTGAAGCAGGTACATTGCTAGCGGCAGATAAGGCAATGCTTGAAACTAATAAAGGCGAAGCAGATGAAGAGGCCAATCTTGCCAGTGAAAAAATTTCCACCGCTGTTGATGCCACACGTAACGACGCTGGTTTTATCTTCAGTGTTGGTGAAGATAACTATCCTGCCGTAAGTGGCAAAGTCACCAATATTGATAGCATCCAGACAGATGACAACAAAGATACCTTGGTTGGTGATGCTGACACGAATACCCTGAAAGCTGAAGGTGGTGATGACTGGCTGTTTGGCCAGGGCGGAGCAGATTTTCTAGAAGGTGGTTCAGGTAATGATTACCTTGATGGCGGTGTTGGTGCTGACACATTAGAGGGTGGTCGCGGTGATGATGTGCTGGTTGGTGGCGCGGGTGACGACACCTTGTTATATGGTGGCTGGGGTGATGACACCATCACTGGTGGAGAAGGCAACGACACGCTGGAAGGCGGCTGGGGTAAAGATACCTTCGTTTTTGAAGATGGCTGGGGGCAGGACAGCATACAGGCCGATAAGATAGAGAAACACAACGATGTTCTTGATTTTAGCGCCGTAACCGAAGCGCTTACCTATAGCCTTTATGATGATGGAATAAAGGTTGGTACAGGCGACTTTAATCGTGACAGCTATGGTGTGAGTGCCCTAAGTTACGACAAAGCATCAGGCACCTTTAGTACGGCAAATGCCGATACCCTTGAGGTTAAAGATCCAGGTATTGGTACAAGCCATAAGATCGGCACTGTTAAAACTGGAATAGATGATCAGGTTTTCTATTTTGGAAATCAATGGAGAGATATCACCATTGATCCCTCGGAATTGGGTGTAGATAAAAAGTTTAAACTCGACTTTAGCGGCTCCACGCTGCCGCTGTATTTTACATTCAAGGAAGATGGTTCGCTGGAAATTATCGGTTATACCCCAGGTACTAATGAAGGGATACTTAGTGTGGTTGGTGGCCCGTTGGGCATAAATGCGACCATCACTATTACCGATATGAGTAAGGTGACGGAGATCATTACCGGCCGCAACAGCAACACCTATATGGTTGAAGATGGCGCCAATTATGCGGGTGTTTTAACGCTTACTGGTGGTCCGCAGTGGTCACAAATTCCATTAACTGAGAAGAGCCTTCCAACGGGTATCTCTGTTGATCACGGCATTGACCTGGCAGGTGGTGTCGCTGCTATCGCGGGTGATTTTAAAGAGCTGAGCTCCGACCTAGTCGATATGTTCAAGAGTTTTGGTGATGTAAGTTTTAATAACGGCTTGAAAGATGCGTTGGGGCAGATTATCACCAAGATTAAAGATAGTGACGTTACCACCATTATTGATATGCAGGGTATGGGTGATAGTAGCTCGCCTAATTTTTCTGTCTTTGATAACACAATGGACTCGATCGAAGGCATCGCCACTGTCGATATAGATGATGCGAAAATCCCGGCAAAGATCTCTGAAGTTACCTACGGCACCGGCATAAATATTCTCCAAGGTGACTTGGGGAATAATAAATTTACGCACGACAAAGGCCGCGTAGGCGTGCACATGCTTTCTGGTTTGACTGGTGCAGATACCTATGCGTTCTCCAACCTTTTTGGTGCGGCTGCAATATTGGAAGTGCCGGATATCGAATTTAATGTTGACGGTGATCCATTTCCGTTGCCAGAGGCGCTGGATACGCTTGATCTATCAGGCATCATTAGCCAGAACGTTGAGATAGATATTTATCATTACTCGGTTGGGGAGGGGCTGACACAGATCGAATATCTGTTTGGTGATGGCGGTTTTGACGATTTTGAAGATAATTATACCGGCCCTGATATTGGCACCAACTTCCTGGTAGCTCAAACCGAGGTGGGTATTTTAGTGGCGATGGATATTGAGTCCATTGTTGGCCCAACGTTGGGCGAGCTGAAACTTAATTTTCACGATGACGCTACTCTGCGTGGCACTGTTCGAGGTGGCATACTTGGCACTGTGGTATTGGATTATTCCGATTATGGAAGTGCGGTAAACATCGACATGGAATCTGGTTTCGATATGGCTCTGCCATCAATCGACGATATTATTCCTGGGATTAATGACGCTCTGGGTGGTTTTCTACCTGATCACTGGGTTGATGCGGTGGTGGGGGAAGTTGATGCGTTTGCGTTTAATTCTGCAACTGGAATAGAAGGGAATATCCTGGGTGGACTTTCAACAATCGCGCAATCAGGCGAGGCACTTTTTGGTGGTGACTCAGTTACACAGTTATTAGCCGACTTTGCAGTCTATAAATTGGAAGGGGTTATAGGCTCTCCATTTGCCGATACATTTAACGGCGGTGATCGAGATGTTACCTGGGTTGCAGGTGAGGGTGATCAAATTTTGCAGCAGGCTAGTGGTGTCAGTGTAAATAAATACAATGACACCCTCGATCTTTACGGGTTGAATGATGACGCTGCATTTGAGGTAGACCTAACGGGTACACAGATTGAGCGTAATGGCGCTGCCTTTCTAACCGCTGAGACAATAGAACATGTTATTTCAGGCCAGGGTGACGATACGCTTACAGGCGACAGTAGGGACAATACTTTCACCTTCAAGATAGAAGAGGGTGTCGGTTGGGGGGTTGATATTCTCGACGGTGGTGGTGGTAACGACTCGCTTGTTTTTACTGTTGATGATGGGACTGACTGGGCCTTTGGCGATGACGAAGAGATAAACGGTGAGACCTATAAGGTCCTAGAGTTTACTGACGAAGACGGTGTCATGCTTGCCGATAAGGTGAAAATATTAAATGACGGCACCTCAGAGTTTGATATCAGAACCATTGTAAACGGTTTTTTTGATAACGCTTTCAGCGGTAGCTGGTACAAGGAGTCAAAAGAGCTTTCGTTGGATAGTTTGATAAGTGCTGAATTGCCTGCTGGTTTGGCGCTGGGGTCCGTTGATGAGGCGTTAATTGTTGAGGCGCTGGATGCGTTTGATGGTAAAACACTGCAACAACTCGATACAGATGGCTCTGTGCTCAATGCAGCACAGCTATCTATACAAGAAGTAGCAGATGCTGATGGCACGGTCACTCAGGTTCAGGTAGTGACTGAAGATGGTGCGGTAGTCTTTGATTCCAGCACGCTGAATATTATTCTCACAGATCTGTCAGGCCAAGAGGTTTCAGGTCGTCAACTCAATGGCGAAATTTATATAGATAAAACTGCCGCTGATTTCGGTTGGCATCTGGATGCCAGCAGTGACCCATCGGCGGATCAGGTCGACTTGATCAGTGTATTGAGTTATGAGCTGCTTAAAGCGCTGAACATAGATCTCTCATCTATCAGCGCGCCTGATGTGGGCACCGCTCGACTGACGTTGACGAACACCATAAGTATGACGACAGATGCCTTTGATGGTGCAGCACTGGAAGTGAGTAGTTTGCCCGCAAATGCATTGCTCGCCATTGATGCCAGTGTCACCGCTTTGATGTCCGAGGCGGTCAGCCGTTGGCAAGCCAAGGCCGACGCAGGTGAAATCACTATCATTGGTAGCAGCGACACACCAACGATCACCTCGCCTAGCCTCGTATTGCAGGATCTTGCGGGTGATGAAATTGCACGCACCCTGGAAGATGGCACTATTGTGCTTGACCCAACTGCGGCAGGGCACGGTTGGTTTGTTGATGCCACGCCTGACACGAGCGATGATGTTCCAAGCAATCAGATTGATCTGCTAAGCGTGTTGATGCACGAGGTTGGCCATGCCAATGGTCTTGGCCATGATGCAGCCGCGGGTACCGATGTGATGGATGAGACCATTACACCAGGAACACGTTTCGATCTGCCTAGTGGCAGTTTTGATGTGTTGACGCTGGATTCATCTGACCAAAGCAAGCTGAGTGAAGGACTGGGAGCTTTCTCCGGTTGGGTTGAAGATGTTGGCGATGATATTGATGGAATCCTCAATACCGAAATTACCATACCGTTTATTGATTCCAGCTTGGCAGACCTGTTTGGTCTTAGTGGCGATGCAGCCAGCCAGTTAACGGCCGGTTTGAGTGCCGACATCATTGATCAGGTTCAGTCAATTTTTGATCCAACGCATGCCAACTATGATCCTGATGGTGATGGTAAGCTAACCAACCTTGATATCGATCAGCTCGATAACATCAGCTTCGCCCCAAGTTCAAACGATGTTGCCTATATTGCTACCGTTGGCTTGCCAGGGCTAGATTTCGATGAGCATTATGATTTTGATCTCGCCAGTCTGAGCATCGCCGGTATTGATCCGGCAGATCTTGGCATCTCAATGGATGGTGATATTGAGTTAAATGTTAGTGGTGGATTGGATCTTGAATTTCTATTCGGTCTTGACAGTGCGGGCGAATTTTATGTTGAAGCACCTAGTGTAGTCGCAAGTCTAGCCATTGATAGTGGTGCCGACCCGTTTGATGTAGGTATCTCTCTTGGACCGTTTGGCTTGAGTGTAGAGCAAGGCTCGATTGATCTTGATGCCGAAATGCGACTTGGCACATCAGAGCGGCTTGGCTACGATCAGTTGGTTAGTAATACGACACCATCTGCAATGTTGCCGTCGCTGACAGCTAATTACGATATTGATTTGCCGTTAACGCTGACTGGTGGCCTCTCTGGCGTTAGCAGCACCGACCTGGAAATCACTGCTGAAGGCAGTTTTGGTCCTGGCATTGGCAGTCTGCAAAGCCTGTTCGCCAATATGGAATTTGATGTTCCCAATATCGGTGACCTGTTGGGCCTACGTGGTGTCAGCCTTGATACCATCCTGGATGGCATCATCTCCGGTCTTGATTATCTGGTGGCTGATGACAGTGTTATCTATGAAAAACTGCCAGGCATCAACCAAAGTGCAGTCGAGCTGTTGGGTGATGGCACAGATGATTTTCTGACACAGATTAAAGATGCTGTGGAGTCGGTACGTGGCGGCAATCTGAACTCGCTTGAAACAGAACTTAATAACGCCTTGAATGTGATACTGGGAACAGGTGTTGATCCATTTGCCCTGGTTTATGAGGACTCAACATTCCTGATCGACTTTGCCTTTGAAACCCTGCTGGATTCAACAGAGGTTAATTTTCAGGTAGATCTGGAGGATTACCTCTCACAGTTGCCACTGCCCGATATTGTGATGGATCAACTCGATAACCTGGATATCGCTATTGGGGATGAAAATGGCAACATAGGTATTGGCGTAGAAGGTTTTGCCGGTGTGAACTTTGGTTTTGGTTTTGACCTCAACGATGTCATGAACCCGATCAACTATCTCACCTCCGGTTCGGGTGTCTACCTCGGTATTCAGGCAGAGACCATCAACCCTATCGATCTGGATGTGAATTTTGCACTTGGGCTGGCGGGTATGGAAGAGGTTGGTTTCCTCATCGATGACGCCACTGCAGAGATACGTCTGCAAGCCGATTTTGCTCTGGCTGATAATAGCGAAGGGCGTTATGAGCTGGATACAATTACAGGCGGTGATGTTGTTGCCACAATCGAGGGTTATGCCAATCTCGACCTGCCGCTCTATCTGAGTGAGGGTTATGCCGTTGGTGGCACCACGGAAGATCTTAACGGTGATGGTTACGATGACAACATCATTCACCTTGGTGCTGAGTTGGAAGATGGCTCCATAGACTGGGAAGCGATTGGTCCCGGCATGGATCAGCTGTTTGAGTTGGCAGCACTATTGAATGATCCAGCCCAGCTGCTTGAAGGGCTGGAAACCATGTTCGAGTACCTCGAAGATAACATGGATGACCGCTTTGATAGTCTGCAACTCCCCTTTATCGACAACAGTCTGAGCGACTCTTCCAGTTTCATTACCAATATCCGTGATGCATTGCTGGGCGCCAAAGATGGCGATACATACAGCGACAATAGATTAGGGCAAAAGCTGCAGGAAGCTGCAGCTAATGGTGACAGCGTTATCGACCTCGTCCGGGTGGAACTCTATAACGCACTGAGCAACTTCGAGTTTGATGGTGAATTCATGAACTTGTTGCAGGTTGCCGTACTCGATGATGGTGGCAATATTACCTATGATGAGAATGGCGACATCATCTGGAAGCCAGTAGAAAACTCTGATGAGCTGGGCCTGACAATCACTGAAGACGCTATCCAGTTTGATTTTGTCATTGCCGGCGAAATCTTTCCCACTAAAGAAGTGCCATTAAGTTTTGATGGATCCATTCCGGGGCTGGGGCTGAAGAGTAATAGCGACTCTGCCATCCTGATCGATTTTGATTACACCATGGGGCTTGGGTTTGGCTTGTCAGCAGGTGACGGTGTTTATGTAAACACTGAAGGCGTTACCGACAGTGGTGCAGAGGTGGCGCTTGATCTTGACGTTGCTCTGGCGGAAGGCTCCGGCCTTGAAGCTACTTTGGGCTTTTTAACGTTAACGCTGGATGAAGCGGTTGATGATGATGGGCTAAGCGGTCTGTTCGGTGATTTTGAAATAGATATCTATGACGCCAATAACCGCGATGGTCGTTGGTCTCTATTCGGTGACACCTTAGGCATGGAAGCACGTTTAAGTGCTGTTGCCAATGCTGACCTGGACGGTGCCATTGTGGTGGATGCAGGCGATATATCGCTGCCTGAGATCACAACAACCATTCATTACGATCAAATATTTGCTGAAGCAACCCTCGGTGCCAATGGCTCACAGTTTAGTTTAATGAATTCACCCGAGGTGGTATTTGAGGCGGTAACACTTGACCTCGGTAGTGCCATTAGCGGATTCGTCGGTCCAATTGCTGAAGAGATTGGCGGCTACATTGGCCCTGACTCACTGATTCGTAAAGTTATCGACATTCTTACTACGCCGATAGATATCGGCATTACTGAATTTCAATTGCTGGATCTGGCAAGGCTGAAGATGTCGACAACGGATGTTGCCAAACTTGAAAAAGCTGTTGATGCCATCATTGCATTCTCTGATTTTATTGGCCTGGTGGGTGATGCTTCGGGTGAAGATGGTGTGCTGATCAACTTTGGCGACTTTGAGGTTGGCGGCGGGCTTTTGGGTGATAAAGATGCTGAGGTAAGCGACGATGACGTTGCTGGTAAGACAACACAGGATCTGGCTGGTCAGACCACAGGTAAAACCAAAGAGTTAGCAGAAAAACTCGGCAATACTGATCCCGGTTCAATTCAATTTCCATTGCTGAGTGATCCGATGTCGGTGTTGGGGCTGTTGATGGGACGCGATGTCGATCTCTTCATTTACGACATGCCAGATCTCTCTTTCAATGCCGGTTATCGCCAAAGCTTTATGGTTTTCCCTGGTCTGAATGCCAGCATTGGTGGTGAGATCTGGGCTGAAACAGATCTTAGTTTTGGCTTTGACACTACCGGTATTTCAGAGTGGGCCTACGAAGAAAACTTTGATATTGGTGAGATGGGTCTGATCTTCAATGGCTTCTTCTTTTCAGATTGGGCAGACCCAACTGATTCATCTACAGAAAAAGATGAGATTCTTATTGGCGCCCAATTATATGCTGGAGCTTCGCTAGGTATTGGCGGTTTGGTTGAGGCCGGCGTTGAAGGCGGAGTAGAGGTTGAAGTCGGGCTTGATCTAAATGATATGCCCAATGACGGAACTGGTGGTAATACCGGTATCGAAGCCGTCTATGACGGCAAGATGCGCATTAATGAACTAATTGAACGGCTTGATCATGGCGTTGAGTGCCTCTTCGATGCCCATGGCGAAGTGAGTGCATTCCTTGAGGCTTTCCTCTGGACCGGTTTTAAAGTATTTGGCGCAGAGATCACGCTATTTGAGGCGCGTGAACGATTTGTTGATGTAGTGCTGGCTGAATTTAATTTCAGTTGTCCTGAAGGACCTGATCCAACTGTTGCAACATACAGTAATGGTGTTCTGACGCTAGCCTATGATCCTGACGGTAGTGATGCTCCTGGTGATCAGGCAGAGGAGTACAAGGTCAAACTCACCGAGATCGATATCACGCCAAGCGATGGCGCTGACAATCCAGTCGAACGTATTGCGGTAACCGGTAATGGACATACCCAGTACTTTGATCCTACGCTGGTCAATAAGATCGTGGCCAACGGTACTGACTTTGATGATATCTATAAATTCAGTAGCGGTATCGATGCTGATATCGAGATTCATGGCGGTGATGGTGCTGATTACATCTCTATCGCCAGTGATGCAATTAATCGCACACGTCTAATTTATGGTGATGAGGGTGAAGATACCATCATCGGTAGTGAGCTTGCTGATGAAATCCATGGTGGTAGCGGTAGTGATACCATAAGTGCTGGCAGCGGTGGTGACACTGTTTATGGCGATGCTGGCAACGACTACATTGAAGCGGGCAATAGTGAAGGCTCGGATCGCAATGTGGTTGATGGCGGTGCTGACAGCGACACCATTATTGGCGGCGATGGCATAGATGAAATCTATGGCGGAGATGGCGATGATCGGCTCTACGGTGAAGGTGGTAGCGATTACCTCTATGGCCAGGCCGGTGTTGACTCCCTGTTGGGTGGCTCAGGTATCGATACCCTGCAGGGTGGTGATGATAACGATTACCTTGCGGGTAATACCGGTGCCGATCTGCTTTATGGTGATACTGGTGCCGATACCTTTGATTGGTATGCAGGTGATGGTGCCGATACGATTTATGGCGCCAATGAAAGTGCCTCTGGTTTTGCCAATGACAGTAGTCAAGATCGCCTGAAAATGCAGAGCTTCACCCGTGATAACCGTGGCATCGTAACGGACCCTGCTACCGATGATGTAGTAATGGTTGCGGCTAGTGGTGTTGATGTAGCCCTGGATTGGAACGGTGAGCTTTTAAATCTTGATGGTATCGGTGCGCTGGATTTAGATACAGGTGATGGTGCCGATACACTCACGTTTGGAAGTCTGGCAGCCACTACGCTAACAAATGTAAGTGCCTCTCTTGGTAGCGAGCGGAGCATTGTTGAAGAAGAGCGCCAGGTGCGTGATCAATATGGTGTGCTCGTTGATGGTGAATATGACACCTTCAATATCATAAACAAAGACATTGATAGCAAACAAGATGCTATCGAGATCGTTGGTAAAACCACGACTGACCAATTTACTATCAACTCAACCGTTGAGACCGATCCTGAAACCGGTGAAGGTGCTGATGTTGTTCGTGTCGAACAGTCTGGTGGCGTGACCTTTAATATCAAAGAAGTCAGCAGTCTGCATGACAAAATCGTAGTGGATAGCGCTCAGGGTGATGACACTATCGATGCTACTGGGTTGACCAAAGATTTGGTGCATGACCTGCGCATGATCGGTAGTGAAGGCGATGATACCTTAATTGGTTCTGACTATGCCGAAACGCTGATTGGTGGTGCAGGCGCTGATCGGATTACTGGTGGCTTGTCAGTGGATCTTTTTGTCCATGATGAGCATACCGAAGAGGCGCGTGAATATGTCGCTGATGAATTGCGCATTGATACCCTGGTGGAAGAGCGTAATGCTGACTTCACGATTTCCAATAACATGGTCGAGATTGGTGGTGAAGTTGAGACTCTGAATGAAGTTTTCGAAGCAGTTGAGTTTGTTGGTGGTGACAATGCCAATAGGTTTGCACTGGAAAACTGGAGTGGCAATGGTTATATCGATGGTGGTGATGGTAGTGATATCTATGAGGTGACTCTGGCGCAATCGGCCGATGGTGCCAGCTTTATCAATATCAATGACTCCGGTACGGATGGTCGCGATATTCTGAGCTATTCAGGTAGCTCAGAAATGGATCTGATTCAGCTGGACACTGTTTATCGCCAAACCCAAGACCCTGATCGAATATTCAGTAGTGATCGCTGGGTTGAATATGGTGATCATGGTGATGGTCTGCTGATCGCCCATTTTGGCGCGGCCCTGGCCGGTTATGGCAAGAAAGATATCGATGACACCGAGGCACTGTTTGAAGTGGGTGTTTCCAGTCTGGTAGCCAGTGAGAGTTATCAGGCGCTTAATTATTCTACTGTCGAAGATGTGACTGTCTATGGGGGCACGGGTAATGATGTCTTCGTCAGTGATGATACTGCAGCGACCTTGAATGTATATGGTAATGAAGGTGATGATCAGTTTTATGTCGGCTCCATACTTGAAACCGAAGATGTGTTGGTGGAAGGGCAGGAGATCACCGTTGCAATCGAAGTCACCCAGGGTGCTAGCTATGAGATGAATTTTTATGGCGGTGATGATGATGACTACTTTGAAGTCAATCACAACGCCGCTGATATCAATCTCTATGGTGATAACGGCGACGATACCTTTTTTATCAAAGCGCTATTAACGCTGGATGAAGATGGCAATACCTTCGATCTTGTTGGTGAAACGGCCAATGTTAATGCGGGTAAAGAAGTGCAGGATGAAACGGATACCCGTGAGGTTGATGTCGATTCACTAGTTTATGTTGAAAATGCCAATGTCAATATTGATGGCGGCGCAGGATTTGATTCGGTTGCCGTTGTTGGCACTGCATTGAGTGATACCTTCTATGTCTGGGCCGAAGAGAGCAATGGTGAAGTAATCCAACGAATCTTCGGCGCTGGAATCAAGCTGAGTCAACTGGTTAATATCGAACGCCTGGTGTTGTTGACTGGTAGTGGTGACGATCGCATCTATGTCAATGGTGTGGACCTTGGCCCGAACGCCGATATGGTGCTTAACCTGGGTTCTGGAAGTGATGAAGTCTTTGTCGGTGGTAACACCATAAACTTCGATGCCAACTATCCAAAACAAAACAATATTGAGTATGCCACTTTAAATGGCTATGAGCAGGGTGAGGCCTACACAACCTGGGGGCGGACGGTGTATGACGTGGCAACATCTGAATTGATTGTGCCATACACCATTCGTCTGCCTGCTCAGACGGAAGAGATGGTGTTGCCTGGGTTGCGCGAGATAAGTGAGTTTAAATCGCCTCTGACCATTATTGGTGGTGTGGGCGAGATTGACCGCTTGACAGTGAATAATCAGGATGGCCCAGAGAGTATTGAGTTCTCAGATACTCTGCTGGTTAAGAAGCAGATTGAAACCGATGACACTGTCGTAGTTTTCCCTGAATTGTCTGCCGTGATGGCGGGTAATGTAACCGACCTGCTGAACCAAGCTATGGCTGACGAACCTCAGGTTAGGGAGATGGTAGCCGACTTCTTGCGTAACCATATTCTGTTTCAAGATAAATATGTAGATACTGGTTTGATCGATGATCTGCAAGGTTTGCTTGCGAGTGAGTCTATGCTGCTTGATCTGCCTGAAGGGATTAGCTACGCAGTCTTTCAGGATACCTTGATTGATGTTGTGAGTGATAATGACCCGAAAGAAACAGTTAAAGAAGTGTCAACGGCGCGAGACCAATTGGCTGAATTTCTTGAAGGTACCGGTTATGAGGCCAGCTATGAAGCCTATACCGTGCCAGGTTCGGAAGGGCTAGAGATTTTCTATCAGTTAACAGAGATTGTTAATGCTGATGGCCACAAGCTGATGTTTGAGACGCAAAACAAGACCATTATGGTTGATGATGTTGAGCGCCATAACATGATCGGTGTCAGCCTGATAACAGCCTCTGAGTCACAATTTAAGGTCGGTGCCGGTTATATTGAAACGGTTGAGGTGATCGATGAAGATGCCTTGAATACGCTCTCTGTTCAGGGGCTACCTAGCAATATCTTCTTTGAGGGCTTCGACGAGTTCAATCTAAACCTGAACGAAAATACAGAGAACAAACTGTTGCTGGATAACGCACTGTTTCAAGGTGTGACCACGGTTCATGGTGGTGAACAGAATGATGAGTTCACTGTGCACGCCACTGCAGGTCAAGCCTTGTTACACGGCAACATGGGTGATGATCACTACAGCATTGGCGATGGCACGGTCGATGAAATTACTGCGGAACTGTTTTTGTTGGGCGGTGACGGCCAGGACTCGATTGTTGTCAATAGTGAAATTCTAGATGGTGATGCGGATGTTTCCCTTGATAAGAATTATCTGGAACATCAGTATGCACAAGAAAAATTGAACAAGATTAGCAGTCTGCTGGGGCTGGATGGTGATGGCACGATAACTGATTCAGAAAACGAACTGGTTCTCGAAAAGCTGCACCAGCAAACAGCGGATTATATTGATTTGATTGGCGAGGCAGAATTTGACCAGTTCATGCAGGTAGTGGGTATGGCTGGGCAAAACTATGCCCCTGAACTGGTATCACTGTTTGAGACTGCAAAACAGAACTTTGATGCTGATATAACGCAACTGATGAGTGATACCAAGGATGTCTATCTAGCAGGTATCGAGCAGCAGATCAGTGAATATCAAACTTTGATTGAGCGATTGTCGACACTCGCTTCTGTAGAGGCGTATCGCCTTATGATTGAGGGGCTTGAAGTCGACCTTACTGCGGCCATTGTTGAAAAAGATGCGAGTATTACGGGCTTGAATGCCAGCCTTCTGGCTGAATACGGTGCTGATTATACCAATGATATTAAGAATGATTTTGAAATCTTGCTGACAGACTATGCTGCTGATGACATTGCGCTTGCTGATTTGTTGGCTGATGGAGATTTGCTTGATCAGTTACGCCAGGCCAAGATTGACGCTTTTAACAGTGGAATTGAAATCTTGGTGGATGATTACAAGAGTGCCGCTGATGCCATTACAGCCCGGCTTACCGAGTTTGTCGATGAAGGTTCCAGTTTCACCGAAATCGTAGCTTCACTTGAGTACGACTTGACGACCCTGAACAATGGGGGGCAGGCCGTTGATGATCATGTCGATACTCTGGGTTCAGATCTCACTGGTAACAATCGCAATGCGCTTTATCTCCAACTTGATCTCTATCTTGCAGATAGCGATGGCAGTGTAACAGCTAACTCGTTGCTGAGTTTTGTGCAGGATGCCACAGCAGGCATGGATGCGGCTGACAAGCAGGCCTATGAATATCAACTCGTCTCTCTGGCTGAAACATATAAGACGGCTCACGATATAGTTGTTGCCCTGGAGCAAAAATATTCACCAGTCGGTGAATCGCTCTCTTTGAGTGAGATCATTGCTAACCTCAATAACGATATCGCAGCGGTTGAACAGGCAATGCAAGATGCTGAAGATGCGCTGGCTGATGGGCTTGATGCTATCTTCGGAGCGCCTTATGTCGATGTGGTTGGCAGTGGTTTTGATACGATACTTCCAGATTTTATTGCTGGCGCCATTACCATTTCTGATTTGTTGGCAACACTGGATGCTGCTTACTCAGCACAGAGCGCCGACTATAAGGCTGCGCTGACATCGTTGCTGGAGGCATTCAAGGTTCAGGCCGATGTGGTCACGCGTTTCCAACTGTTACTGGACAAAGATGATTTGACACTCGATCAGGTGCAGGCAGATCTTGCTGTTGCAATTTCAGTATCTGACACCGAACTGGTGCAATATCTTGAGACCGTTGAGGCACATAAAGTTGCCCAGGCTGATACGGAGTCACATCTGGATGAGCAGACTACTGTTGTTGAGTCAGCCAAGCAGGGCTTGGATCAATTCATCATGGAGCAATTATCAGTAGCTACACTGTCTGCTGCTTATGATGCTGCCGTTGTGCAAGATGACAAGAGTGCCACCGACCTAGTAACCGATATTTTGGCTGTGCTTGAGGCTGAACACGACGCTGCCTTTACCTCACTTGATGAGTCTGGCGGCCGTGAAAATTTCGAAGCTGCTCTGTTTGGTATGGTTTCGGCTTACACGACGGACAGAGATGCACTACTAGCACTACAGGAAGAGCTTGATGCTTATGTGGCTGTAAGTAGTGATGTCGGTGATTTGATCGGAACAGTGGCGGCAGCGAAAGATGTTATTGCGGATGACCTGCTTAACGATTCTGGAATAGATGTTGATGATTTCCTTCAGGTCAATGACCATGAGTTAAGTGAAATTGCTGAAGATCTGCTTGCTGGTGAAATTGATGCTAATGAGTCACAGCAGGAAAGAGTGGATCTATTAGACGATTACCTGGGTAACACTGATGTTGGTGGTGTAAATGCTGAAATCAATACGGTAGCTGATCCTGTCGTGCAACGACTTGAAGCTGTAATTGCAGCGCTTGAGTTATTTGCTGATTCAGATTTTAGTATCTCTGAAGTTGCATCTGTCGATGCTGCAATCCAAGCTTTTACTGATGAGATTGATGGCATCAATGAAGGCGAATCTGCCGATAAGGATCTGGTTAAGGTGCTGGCAACAGCCCTGTTACCGGCTCTGAGTCTGGATGATGTTTTTGACCAGCTGGATGCTATGCAGGATGTGCTGAATTATCAGGCGGCTAACCCGGATATATTTTCTATTACAGCTGAGTTTGCAGGTATCAGTAGTTTTGCTAGCGCGCAGGAGTTGTACGAGGGGGCCGGGAGTGATACTGAGTCAGATGAAAAACTTATTGATCTGATACTGGCCTACCAACAGGTAGAGTCATTGGCTGGTGAGTATGGCCTTGGCAAGGCGCAGGAGCTGACAGACTTTAGGTCTACACTTGAGGCGCTTGAGCGTCTGCGTGTTTATGCAAGCTATCTACCTAGCGAAGGTCTGCTGGATATCCAGGAATTGTTTGAAAACTACAATAGCAATCTGAGTGAGTACGATGAAATTGCTAATGCTGATACCAGGATTGATGCCATTAAAGACAAAGCTGTGGCAGAAGCTAAGCTTGCCTCACTAGAAAAAGATGAGGTTGCAGTTGATCTTGTCGTTGAAAACAATCTTGTTTTTGATACTTACTACGCCACACTGATTTCGTATTTTCCTTGGGCAGCATCGTGGATAAGTGATTTTTTCTCCGAGAGTAAAACAATAACCGATGGTGCGCGGGTTGACCAAAGCGCTCTTAAAACTGAGATTGGACTTCTCAATACCCAGCTTGATACTGCTGATACTCTGTTGGCCGACACGGATCAGAGATTGGCAGAGCTTGATGATGAGCTTGCGGACCAATATCAGATGATCAAAGTCCTGGGGCCTGCTGTTCTCGAAGTATTGTCTGGAACTGAAACTGAAGAAGGAACTAGAACAGGTAATGAGCTCATGGCTCTGTTGGAAGCAGATAGCAGTCTAATTGCCTCCATCCAGTCATACAGAAATGATTATGCCGTTGTTGCCGAGCATGGTGACGATGTGATTGGTGTTCCTGTCTTTGATGGTGCCAGTTTCAGCACAGTTACCAGTACCGTTGAGTCCATCGATTATACGGCATTGTTGTCATTAACAGGCCTGAATGAATTTGGCATACATGCGGATTATGAACAGGTTGAGTCACTCACACTCAACCTTGGTGATGGTAATGATCTGATTACGATTGGCGATAGCCTGGGACAGGCTGATAGCCTTGTACAAGTAAATACAGCTGCCGGTGATGATGAAATCCACGTGGGCAATGAGTCCAACACAGTCGATGATGTTGTTGGTACGTTGAAAATAGATGCAAGCAGTGGAAGCAATATGTTGGTTATTGATGACTCTGGTGATCAAACAGGTGATGTCATCACACAGCAATATGGAGCTGACGATTATATTCAGCTTAGTGGCATGGCTGATGGTGATGTTTTCTATAAATCCAGCGGTGGTTTCTCCAATGGTTTGAGCGTTACAACCTCAGCAGGGGATGATGAGGTATCAATCTCTGCCCTGCATGGTAGTGATTACACGGAACTATTCACTATTGAAGGTGATGATGAGATTACCGTCAACAGCTTTGCGGTAGATCCTAATGCTGAGCTAACAATCTACAGTGGCAGCGGCGATGATGATGTCGATGCATTCAATGCGCCACTCGGCGTTACCATTTATGCTGAATCAGATAATGATGTCGTGCTGGGTAGCCAATATGCCGATTTGATTTCTGGTGGATTTGGTGATGACTGGCTTTCTGGCTCCACTGGTAATGATGTGATCTGGGGTGATCTTGCTAATACGCATACCGATACAGCTGGTGATGGTGACGATATCATTTTTGGTAATAGTGGAGATGACACACTCTATGGCCAAGGTGGAAGTGACATACTCTTTGGTGACAATGGTTTAGTAACTCAAACCCTCGTGGCATCCACTGACGGAGCCGTTGGGGTGGATACTATAGATACCGGCAGTGGTGATGATATTGCCATGGGTGGTCTGGGTAATGACACCATTACCGGTGTCGGTGGTAATAACATTGTTATCGGTGATGAGGGCAAAGTTGTATACAGCATTCTTGCTGCTCTTACTCTGATAAGAAACGATGAGAGCACCGAAGGTGGCAATGACATTATCACTATCGCTGGTGGAGACAATCGTATTCTTGGTGGAACGGGTGATGATGATATTACAACCGGGGCTGGCACTGATGTTGTCCTGAGTGATCATGGGCAATTAACTTACAGTGAGGGCAAAGCCGTTAGTTTTGAGGCCTATCCTCAGGCAGGTTGTGGAAGTGATGTCATTAGCACGGGTGGTGGTGATGACTATATTCTTGCTGGTAGTGGCGATGATGATATTTTGGCAGGTGACGGCAACGATTTTGTGATTGGTGGTAATGGCCAGATGCTGTTTGATGAAAATGGCATTATTGAATCGATTGCAAATAATGATGCGACCGATGCCTGTGGCACTACTTCTGATAATGACATCATCAGCCTGGGCGACGGTGATAATGTTGCCCTTGCAGGTGATGGCAATGATGATGTTACTACCGGCGATGGTGACAATATTGTTATTGCCGATAAAGGTGTGGTGAATTTTAGCAATGGCCTGCCAGTCTACATTGAGGCTATGTTCTCCAGTGGTGGAAATGACAGCGTTACTTTTGGTCATGGTCAAAATCTGGCCATGGGTGGTGCTGGCAGTGATCTATTAAACGGTGGTTTAGGTGAAGACATCCTTCTTGGAGATTATGGTATAGCCCAAAAAGAAAAGAGTGGGTACACCAAAGTTTGGACGACATACCCTAGCACAGGTGGAAATGATCGCCTTTATGGGCATGGGGGTGATGACATCCTTCTGGGTAGCGCCGGCCGAGATAGCATATGGGGTGGTGATAATAGTGACATTGTGTTTGGTGATGGTGGTGTCATTGAGCTTGATAGCGGTAAACCGTTCCATTTTAAAAATATCGATATTTTCATAGGCGATGATGATTTCCTATCAGGCGGCTCCGGTAATGATTATATATTTGGTGGTGCTGGCCATGACACACTTGATGGCAATCTGGAGGAAGATGTCTTGGCTGGCGACATTGCCGAAGTCACGATAAGTCCTACAGGTGTGGTAAACGTATTTGCTCCAGAATTTGGAAACCTAGATCTGACTAACACCACTCTGGATGATCTTTATACTACCTATAGCGTAGCGCCTGATCTGTTAGATATTGAAGGATTGATGCCTTCACCAAAGCCTGTATCTGAGGTGGCGCCGATAGAGCAGGTGGGAATAAATGCTAATGCAAATAGCCATGCTGCTCAGAGCAGAGCAACGAGTATGCTAGCAATGGCCTCTGGCAGTGCGGCTGAAGCTGAGGTGCTGCAGTCCATGTTGTCCATGCTGGCAGCTACAGATGTTAAAGTACAAGGCAATGCTGATCTAAATTGGCCCAATAATCTACCAGCAACCGCTACAGGGCCAACTATCCACGCTGTTGCAGATGTTAAAACACAAGACAATACTGATCTAGAATGGCTCAACAACCTACCGGCAACAGCTGCAGGGCCTACCACGCATGGTGTTGTTATAGGTGATACCTTGTGGGATATTGCTGCCCGCTATCTTGGTGATCCTACGAGCTGGCCAGAACTGCTGAAGCTGAATCCTTGGATTGAAAACCCAGACTTTATTGCACCAGGTCAGGACATCCAGCTGCCAGCAGCCGCGAATGATGCAAATGATGCAACAGAGAAAGCTGAGATAAAGGATGATGCTGTGGATCCACAAGCACAGCAGAATGAACTACTGCCACTGGTAGAAGGAGTTGCATTTGCGGCAATGACTGGCTTCGGATCACACCGGGCAAACCGCGCAAATGGACTGTACGTCCTTGATGGTAATGGTGGTGATTTAAAGCCAAGTTACAGTGGCTCGGGTAAATCAATGTCTGTTGATGACAAGACTAATGTTTGTATTGATTGGGATAGTTAAATCTAGATTAAGCATTGCCACCAATAGAAGCAAACCGTGATATTTTTTAATCAAATAGTGAAAGGTTAAACATGACAAAATCAGACGATACAACAAAACAGCAAGCAAAAGATAAAGTTGCACCTAAAATCAAATGGGACGGTTCAAAAATGAACACTGCCTATGCCAATGTTTGCAACGTGACCAGCACCCGTGAAGAGGTCTCTCTGCTCTTTGGCACAAACCAGACATGGGCGCGTGGCGGAAATGAGGTGGTGGTTGAACTGTCAGACCGTGTGATCCTGAATCCATATGCGGCCAAGCGTTTATCACTGTTATTGCAGAACGTTGTCTCTGAATATGAAAACCGTTTTGGTGAAATTCAGACCGGTATTGGTCAACAGGTTCCAGAAAGTACAAGTCATTAAGTATTAAAGTATAAAAGACATGAAGGGATATAAGCTCATCCTTGATATATCAAAATCAGGCTGAGCTGAAGCGTTACAACGGGTAAATTAAAGCTATGTCCCAACCGTCTGCAGAAGGTCAAATAAAGTCTCACGATAATACCCTGTGGCGACAGTTTGCCCAGTCGCAGGAGAGTGATGCCTTTTATAACACCTGGCTTGGCCTGACCTCTCTACAGGTCAACCGAGCAGTTCGTGCCGTGCTGATCTTGGGTGAGCCGGATAGTTGTTCTTATCGCCCTGTTGCCTATTGGCCTGAAGGGCAGGGTGGTTCATCTGCTCTGGGTGATTTGGCAGAACGCAGCCTGGCAGTTAAGCAAGGCATGGCGGGACAGATTGATGAAGCTGGCCAGCGTTTTGGTGTTGCTTATCCCCTGATCTTTGATGATCACCGCTATGGTGTGGTTGCGGTTGAAATTGGAGGTCAAACCAATAGCACCTCACTTGATCTTGCGTTAAGACAGCTGCACTGGGGGAGCGGTTGGCTGGAGGCACAATTACACCGTACTCAGTCGAAGCAGGATGTTCGGTTGAATGAACGCCTGGTAACAGCATTAGAGCTGATTGTTTCGATTCTTGAACTCCCTGATTATGATGCCTCAGTTAAAGCCGTCGTTACTGAACTAGCACAAAAGCTTAATTGTGATCGAGTCAGTCTTGGTTTTAAGCACCACAATATCATACGTGTAGAAGCGATCTCTCACAGCGTTGAGCTGGAAAAACAGATGAATATGGTACGGGCAATTGGTGAAGCCATGGATGAAGCCTTTGACCAGTGCCAGCCGCTCTCCTATCCAGCTGATGAAGCAAATAGCTATATTTTGCGCCAGCATGAGGAGTTGTCACAGCAATTTGGTTCCGGTGCCATTCTTACTATCCCGCTCTATGTTCACGGTGAAGCGACTGGCGTCCTGATGTATGAACGTCCAGTTGATCTGCCTTTTGATGACAATGATATGGAGTTATGCCGCAGTGTCGCAACGGTCATTGCTCCGATCCTGCATGAAAAACAACTCAATGCCAGAGGGTTGGTGCGCAAGTTGGCTGATGCTGCTGGCAGTGGATTGAGCAAAATCTTCGGGGCAGAAAACTATTTAAGTAAAGCCGTTGCCGTGACAGTTATGTTATTGGTGGCTGCCATGTTTATGGTTGATGGCCAATATCGGATAACGGCAGATACAGTACTGGAAGGCAAGGTTCAGCGTAGCATCGTCACTCCGTTTGATGGTTATATTCTTGAAGCAGAAGCGCGTGCTGGAGATGTGGTTAAACAAGGGCAGTTATTAGCGCAGCTTGAGGATAGAGATCTACAGCTGGAACGAATCAAGTGGTTAAGCCAGCGTGGCCAGTTGAACAAGCAGTATGATGAAGCGATGGCGTTACGTGACCGTGCCAAGGTCAATATCATCAGTGCCCAGATCGGCCAAGCTGATGCACAGCTTAAACTGGTGGATGAACAGCTGGCTCGCACTCAGGTGACTGCGCCATTTGATGGTTTGATTATCAGCGGAGATTTGAATCAGTCATTGGGTGGTAGTGTTGCCCAGGGTGATCTGTTGTTTGTGATTGCGCCGTTGAGTGACTACCGCGTCATCCTGCAAGTGAATGAGCGTTATATCCAACAGGTGCAGGAGGGGCAGCAAGGTACGTTGGTCTTATCTTCCCTGCCCGATGAAAAACTGGCACTACTCATTGAGCGTATCACCCCCATCTCAAGTGCGGAAGAGGGTGAAAACTATTTCCGTGTTGAAGCGGTACTGGATCAAAGGGTCACCCAACTGCGTCCTGGTATGGAAGGAGTGGCCAAGATTGAGATTGATGAGCGCAGTCTGGCATGGATCTGGAGCCATGAAATTATCGATTGGGTACAGCTCTGGTTGTGGCGCTGGTTGCCATGAGTGAGACGCTCTACAGCTCAAGTTGGTATCGTGTTGCTGATCTAAAGCCGCGCTTAAGATCCCATTGTCAGATTCATCGGCATAGTTATCGCTGTGAGTTGTGGTATGTCTTACAAAACCCGGTGACGGGGCGTTTTCACCGCTTCTCTCCCAATGCTTATTTGCTGATTGGTTTAATGGATGGTCATCGCACTATCCAGGAGATTTGGGACTATGCAGCAGAAAAGCTGGCTGATGATCTGCCCACGCAACAGGAAGTGATCCAGCTGTTGACACAACTCTTCCGCGCCGATGTGTTGCAGTCCGATGTGATGCCGGTCGTTGAAGAGATGCAAAGCCGTGATCAAAAAATGAAACGGCAAAAAAAGATGCAGCACCTGCGTAGTCCGCTGTCTATTCGCATCCCTCTGTTTGATCCAGATCGTATGCTCTCTGCTGTGTTGCCTTGGGTACGTCCCTTCGCTACCAAGGCAGCCGTTGTGTTTTGGTTTGTGGCAATTATCAGTGCTGTTTTATTGGCTGCACAGCACTGGCAACCGCTGACTGAGAATGTGGTTGACCGTGCACTGGCTATGGAAAACCTGCTGCTGCTCTGGTTTGTGTTTCCTTTAGTCAAAGGGCTACATGAATTGGGTCATGGCCTGGCGGTAAAACATTGGGGGGGCGAAGTACATGAGATGGGCATCATGTTTCTGGTGTTTATGCCCGTGCCGTACGTTGATGCCTCCGCCTCATCAGCCTTTAGGGATAAACAGCAACGCATTTTTGTTGGGGCCGCTGGTTTGATGGTGGAGCTGTTTCTGGCTGCGCTAGCGTTGTTGATATGGATAAATGCTGAGCCCGGCATGGTGCGGGCGGTGGCCTTTAATGTGATGTTGATCGCCAGTGTCTCGGCGCTGTTATTCAATGGTAACCCGCTACTGCGCTTTGACAGTTATTACATCCTGAGTGATTTGATTGAGATCCCAAATTTTGGTGGGCGCGCCAATCAATATATTGGCTATCTTTTGCAGCGTTATCTCTTACGGGTTCCTGCTGTGCGCTCTCCGGTCATGGCCAAAGGTGAAGCAGGCTGGTTCTTCTTTTATGCCATTGCCTCCTTCTGTTATCGCATGTTGATGATGTTCTCCATCGTCCTAATGGTGGGCGGACACTATTTTATTGCAGGTATTGTGTTGGCTGCGTGGGCCTTCTATTCAATGTTATTGCAACCTATCTATAGGAGCCTGCGAACACTATTTACCAGTGCACAAATAGCTCCTGTACGCCGTCGAGCTGTATCTATAACCATGTTGGGAGTTGCGCTTATCAGTGCAGCTGTAATGCTTGTGCCGGTGCCTGCCTCAGTGCGTGTAGAGGGTGTGGTTTGGGCGCCTGAACGAACCATGGTACGCCCCGAAGTTGATGGCAGTATTGTCAAAGTAATTGCTGTACCCGGCAGTTATGTTGAAGCAGGCGATGTGCTGGTTGAAATGAGTGCTTTGCAGTTGGTCGCTGATGTTGAGATCTTTCGTGCCCAGCTGAAGGAGTTGAAGGTTCGTTATGATCAGGAGATAGTCAATGATCGAGCCAAGGCACAGATCACCCGTGAAGAGATTGTCTCGATAGATGGATTGCTGCAACGTGCTATTGAACGTAAAGCCGCCTTGCAGGTGCGCAGCCCAAAGGCAGGTATCTTTACTGTTGATCAGGCAGATGATCTGCCAGGACGTTTTGCCCGTCGTGGAGAGGTACTGGCCTACGTACTCGCCTTTGATGATGCCACAGCACGGATAGTGGTTAATCAGGATCAGGCAGATCTGGTGCGTTATGCTTCAAAGCTGGTTGATGTGCGTTTTGCCGGGGCCTTTGATGAAACAGTGCAGGGGCGTTTGCAACGTGAAGTGCCAGCTGCTTCAGATGAAATACCGAGTGCAGTTTTAACTACTGAAGGAGGTGGCGCTCATGCTACTGTTCCTAATGAGGAGGACGTACTCAAAGCAGCACAAAGCCTGTTCCAGTTTGATGTTGCACTGAATGTGGATGAGCCAGTGCAACGATTGGGTGAGCGAGTTTACGTAAGGTTTATTCGTGATCCTGAGCCCCTGGGTTTGCAAGGATACAGAGCGCTTCGACAACTTTTCCTCAGCCGATTTGATGTCTAGTTCAATCTCAGCTTTACGTGTCCCCTTCGGGCCTTATCCTGAACGAGTGGATGTCAGTCGTAAATCACTGGATCAACGCATTAACCGCTTTTTGTTTACCCGGCCTCAGCGCTCACAGGTCTCTAAACGTTTTCCTTCACTGTTAGCTGAGATCAATGAGAAAGGCCAGGCATTTGCAGCTCTTGGGCAAACTGAACTGGAGCAAAAAGCAACAGCCTACCGTCAGCAACTGCGACAACAAGGTTTGAGTGATCATCAGGTAGCAGAGGGCTTTGCTTTGGTGCGTGAATTGGCACATCGCATATTGGGATTGCGTCTCCATGATTGTCAGTTGCAGGGCGGCTGGTTCATGCTTAACGGCATGGTGGCGGAGATGGAGACGGGAGAGGGCAAGACAGTAACGGCTACGCTGCCGGTGACCTTGATGGCACTGGCCGGTTTTCCTGCCCACGTCATTACCGTCAATGATTATCTGGCCAAACGTGATGCTGAAACTCTGCGACCACTCTATCAAGCATTTGGCTTGAGTGTTGGTGTGGTGATCAGTACAACTACAACGCAGGAAAAACAACTGGCCTATCGTTGCGACATTACTCACTGTACCAATAAAACATTGGTATTTGATTACTTACGTGATCGGATGACGCAGGAAAATCGTAATAGCAGCCTGCGGTTTGATGTAGAAAAGCTCTATCGTAGAGATGGTGGTTGCCATCAGCAGCTTTTGCTACGGGGGCTCTGTTTTGCACTGTTGGATGAGGCCGATAGTATCCTGGTTGATGAAGCGCGTACCCCCTTGGTCATTTCAGGTCAGGGGGATAATTGTCAGGAAGAGATATTTTATCGCCAGGCCCATAAGCTGGCATTGCAGCTGCAGCCAGAAGATGATTTTCAGATAGAGCAAGATAAGATCGCATTGTCTGATGCGGGTGAAACCAAATTAGCCCAACGGGGTGATGAACTGGGTGGCGTTTGGTGTGGCGCGCGTCGTCGCCGTGAAAGTGTAAGTTTGGCGCTACGGGCACTACATACACTCTGTCGTGATCAGCACTACATTGTTGAAGATGACAAGGTGGTGATCATTGATGAATACACCGGTCGCCCCATGCCAGATCGTTTCTGGGGGCGTGGCCTACAGCAGTTGGTTGAAATCAAAGAAGGCTGCACGGTTACCGGCCACCGGGAAACACTGGCTCGTATTAGTTATCAACGCTTCTTCCGTCGTTACCATCGGCTTGCTGGGATGACTGGCACAGCACATGAAATTAGTGCAGAGCTGAGCGATGTATATGCCCTACCTGTCTTGCGAGTGCCAAGTCATAAACCTAGCCAACGCCGTTTTGAAGGAACAACAGTTTGTCTTAGTCAGGAACAAAAGTGGCACCAGGTAATAGAAAGGATAAATCAGCTGCACCAACTGGGCAGGCCGTTGTTGATAGGAACACGTACGGTTGAAGATTCAGAGAAGTTGAGTAAGCAGTTGGAAGAGCAGGGGGTAGATCATAAGCTGCTTAATGCGCGACAAAATGAAGAAGAGGCTGAAGTAATTGCTGCGGCAGGTCACTATGGTCGTATTACAATCGCCACCAACATGGCGGGGCGCGGTACAGATATTGTGGTGGATGATGTAGCGCTTGAAGCAGGTGGACTACATGTGATGCTTACTGAAGCCCATGCCGCAAGTCGTATTGATCGCCAGCTTTATGGGCGCTGTGCGCGCCAGGGAGCACCGGGTAGTGTGGAGGCGATTATGGCGTTGGATGATGATGTGCCAACGGCTGCTAAAAATGTGCTGATACGTGTGTTGCAACAGTTTCCCAGTATACTTAACACTTTTGTTGGTCAATGGCTTGCCAGGATAGCTATCTCCTCTGCACAAAAAAAGATGGAGCAGATGCACTTCAAGATGCGCAGTAAGATGCGACTCCTTGATAAACAAACAGATGAAGCATTGGCATTTTCAGGATATTCAGAGTAATGGTATTTGTTAACAAACTACATATCGTATTAGTAGCAGTTATGCTGGCCTTGTTTGGACAAGTGGCTGCACAGGGGCGAGCGCCATTGGCTTCTAATGACTGCATTATCGAACCATACAAAGTGGTCAATGTCGGTAGTCCGGTAGAGGGTCTCCTTAAAGAGGTAAGTGTTGAGCGGGGTGATGTAATTAAGGCATTGCAAACCATCGCACAACTGGAATCAAGAGTTGAGCAGGCTTCTGTAGATTTAGCCAAAGAGCGTGCCAATTTTAATCAGCGTAATGTTGAGCGTAATAAAGAACTCTATGCTAAACAGTTAATCTCAATTCATGAAAAGGACGAGCTTGAGACCGAGAGCTTTCTTTCTAGGATGGAACTGCAACATGCTGAAGCAATTCTGTCACAACGCTCTATTAGCACCCCGATTGGTGGCGTAGTAGTTGAGCGCTTCCTCAGCGAAGGTGAGTTTGTCGGTAGTGAACCCATCCTAAAAATTGCACAGCTCAATCCGCTTAATGTCGAAGTGATCCTGCCGGTGGATGCCTTTGGCCAAGTGAAAAAGGGCATGAGAGCCACTGTGTTACCTCAGCTGCCAGTGGGTGGTGAATTCAAAGCCAAAGTTGTCATTGTTGATAAGGTTGTTGATGCTGCCAGTGGAACCATTGGTGTTCGTCTTGAGCTGCCAAACCCATCCAACCGGCTGCCAGCCGGACTCAAATGTCGGGTTGAATTTAACCTGTAGCCTAGTTGATCTATCAGGTGTAATTGCTGTCCCACCCAACAAATGTTTCTTGTGATTTGGTCTGGTAGTTCTCCAGTAGGGATTTTGATCTCTTAATGTTCTCTCGGATCAAGCTCAAGGGATAGTAAAAGTGATATTTTTTGGTCTTTAGTAAGGTATTTGGTAGGTGCCTTGCCAATAAAGAAATCCTAGGTGGGATGGTTATGGAGTGGTATTAGGGGCGGCAAAGCACGTAGCTCGTTGAAATATATGGAAGCGCAACGGCCTGCAAAGCCGTGGACCTCGGTTCGATTCCGGGCTCAGCCTCCATATCATTCCTCTATAAATCCATAAAATCCATGTCGATGAGGATGTTGTTTCATGGCAAAATATCTGTTTCTGTCCGTCTTCTATCGTTAGTAAACTCTGGGTCTCATTAATGCTGATTGCTTACTTGCACTAGGGTAATTATCAAATGTCTCTATCCAGGTGGGCGCATCAGTTAGCGCTGGGTTTGGATTCGTCTCACAGATAAGCAAACAAGGAAAAGGCGCTAGTTGATTTTTAAGAAAACAAGAAATAGCCGCACAAAACGCATGGTTGAGCTGCCTAGATAATAAGCGTAGTTTAAGAACTAAATTCCTATAGATGATTGTTGTTATGAGTGCTCATGCAATGTGAGTGGCCAGTTCCAATACAGTATCTAGGGGGGCTGGCCAAGGAAACTATGGAGTGTGGCATGCAGCTAAGAAATACTAACTTTAGGATGGTTCTTTCCAGAGCACTATATCCTTGTTGTTCTCAATCTCATATTCCTCTTTTTCCTCAGGTTACTATATCTAGTTTCATGAGCTTCTATTACTTAAACCGCTTAAGTCTAATGTGGAGTTTGGAATGCAAACTGTAATTATTGTGTGATGTGCATAGTGCTTTTCACTGAGAAAGAGAATGGCTGCTCATTCATTTAGGAGTATATGGGGGTTGTTAGCAAATAAAGAGAAAGTAAGATTTCTTGCTGCTAGTGTTTTGTGGGTCTGGAATTTACATACAGAGGCAAAGCCTAATGCCTGTTCTGCCCTATTCTCATATTACCAAAATGTACCTGATGAATATTAAAATTGTACTTGCTGTTTTCACAGGGAGATATCTGAGAGGGTCCCTATAGAAGATCAAGAAGCACTTAATTTCATTATGGTATCAGGGGAGAGACTGTTGGAGTGCTTGAGATAAAAGTAAATGTTAATTAAATGATGGCATGGAATGAAGTGCAGAAAATTAATTGATTAGTGAGTTTATGCGGATGATTAGAATCTTAGATAGTAAGAAGATGCTATTGGAACAGCTGCTCTGTATAGCTTGAATGTAGTGGTTAGGCATATTGAGATTGTTTGTGGAAATAACAATTTATCATTGGTCATATCTATACAAAATTACAACTTAGATATTAATCTAGATTAATGACTAATATAGCAATGTAAAATTAAATGGAGGTAGACATGTTCAGTTATGATAGTCCAGGTGTATATATTAATGAACGTGAATCAGGGGCTCGTCCCATTGAGGCTAGTGGAACTTCAACTGCAGCATTTTTAGGCTATGCAAGAACAGGAGAAGCCGGGAATGCTGTGCCAATTGAGAGCTTTAAAGAGTACACTGAAGCGTTTGGTGAAATATCAGAAAATGGAAATTCAGAGTCAGATTCTCTTGCTTTTACAGCGCAAGCTTACTTTCAGAATGGAGGTCGCCAAGCCTATATTATTAACGTCTCAAAAGGCGGCGACTATAGTAATAGAGAGTTATATGCTGGCCGAAAGGCGCCAGTAGAGCTTTTTACTGTCAAAGCTAAAGGGGTAGGTTCTCACGCAGATGATTTAGAAGTGTGGTTAATACCTGAGGACGGCCCAAGTTCTGGGATTTTCTCATTTAGAGTGATGAGAAGAGTTGAATATGGCCTGAAGGAAGAAGAGAACTATCGCCGTGTTGATCTAGCACCAGGCCTGCCAGGTAGTTTAGAGCAAGTGGTTAATGATAACTCAAAATTGGTTAACATTGAGCTTGCTTCTGGAATTGAGAAAAAGGTTTTTCCATCTATTCCCGATACGGTTTCCGTTAAGTTTGGCAAAACTCAGATCATAGCTATAAATGATGCGATGGGTATAAAACTGAAATTATTGGATCAGTATATTACCAATTCGTTAGAGTTTAATGGTCTGGATGAGAATGATCCTGATTCGGCTGCAGTCACATTTCAGCATGAACTAAATGAGAAGACCAAAAACTCTGATGCGCCTTATGGCCTTCAGTTCGAGTGTAAAGTCATCGCCAATGAATTGTGTTGCATGCTTAAGTCCACTCACCCGGAGGCTAGTTTTGAATTTCTTAATGGAGCAGGTACTGTCTTAAATGAGCAAAAAACCCCCGCACGTAAAGATTTGTTAGCAAAATTAATAACTGGAAAGGAGAGTGGTGATTTACAACAAGCCGTCCTTTCAAGTGAAATCAATATATTTGATGCCACGTTACTCTCGGCTAAAAATTTGGATGTTCAAATTGGCAATGAGTTTGGTCGTAGTGTAGTGATTACAAGAATGTCCCAGCGTTCATCCCTTGAGTATATCGCTTATGATATTCAACAACAGCTGCGTACTAAACAATTGTCTCTGCCAATAACAATCTTACCTTCTGTAATACAGAAGGGCTCGTATTGCCAAATTGCATTCGGTCCTGATGTCCTTCCTGGGTCACACTTGATGACAAATGATGGAAAATCCGGTGACAGTTGGCTTGAAGCACAAGCTGAGGAAATGGTATGGCACACTCCTCAGATTGCAACTGACACCGAGCTTGAAGACCTAAAAGCTGATTTTGATAATTCATTAACACTCAGAATTCTTGCTAATGATGTTGAAGAAGTATCAATAACCATCGGGATAGGAGGTGTAGAAAATATAGCTGAGCTAACAGAAGCTATTCAATCTGGAATTGCAAATCTCAAGGCTGAGCCATCACCAACGATAATAGTAGAAGCCATTGGAAATAGATTGCTTCTCTGGGATGCTGGTGACACTAACACTCTGCCAAAGGACATTGCTGTACTTGCATCTCCCGCAGGTGACCTTCTTAACCTCACAAAATCTAGAGGTGCTTTCACAAATGCACTAAATCTACTTCAGGGGGGGCTTCCTATAGGTGGTAGATTGCAGGGCGGGAAGAATGGGAAGAAAGGTGGTGTTGATGGCTATGAAGAAGCATTGCAATTACTTGAAACATATCCAGACGTTTCCATTATTTGCTTACCCGGCCACCAGTGGGGTGATGATGGTCATTCGCGGCAGATTATCGAAAAAACCATAAACCATGCACGGCGGCTGGGTGATCGTATGGTAATCGTAGATCCACCTAAACCAACTGGCACTGGAAAATTATGGAGTACAGAGAATGATGTGAGGATGGCTAATTTGCCGACTTCGAGCTATTCAGCTTTGTATTATCCGTGGGTTCATGTACCAGCACCAAGGATGGAGTACAGAGGTAACGGTAGCTCCAATCAAGTTCTGGTTCCTCCCTGTGGGTTTGTAGCGGGTGTCTGGTCGGTTACTGACAAGGAGCGGGGTGTTTGGAAAGCGCCTGCAGGAGTTGATGCCAGACTTCAGGGCGTATTATCACTGCAACACGACCTAACTAATATTCAAGGAGGCGCTCTCAATCGCTATGGTGTCAATGTGCTTCGTAATCTTCCGGGGTATGGCGGCGCAGTGGTGTGGGGAGGTCGTACACTTGCGACTAAAACAGAACCTCAATGGAAGTATTTACCGGTACGACGAACAGCATTGATGATAGAAGATAGTTTGCGTGAAAATATGCTTTGGGCGGTGCACCAACCAAATCGCAGTGAGCTTTGGGCAGCGCTACGTCTTAACATAGATGCTTTTATGAATCGTCTATTTCGAGCAGGAGCTTTCCAACCTGATGCGGCGAGTAAGGCTTACTTTGTCAAGTGTGGTCTTGGGTCAACAATGTCACAAGCTGATATTGATGCCGGCGTTGTCAGGGTGCGAGTTGGGTTTGCGCCTGTTAAACCGGCAGAGTTTGTAGTCATTGACATTGAACAGATAACTGAAAATAACTAAGGAGTGGGATTATGGCTGGAAATAATACACCCCGTGAAGGGTTTCGTTTTGATCCTTACCGTACATTTCGATTTCAGGTTCTTATTGATGGGGTAGCGGTTGCTGGTTTAAGAAAGATGACGGCGCTTAAAAAGACCACGGAAGCAGTAAGCTGGAGAACTGCAGGCGACCAAACCCATGAACGTAAATTACCTGGGGGTACCAAGTTTGAACCGATAACGTTGGAACAAGGCCTGACCATGGATCCAGTGTTTGAAGACTGGGCTAACCTCGTTAATAAACTAAATGACCCAATGTCCCTGGCTAGATTTCGTAAGGACATCGTGATTAATGTAATGAATATGGAGAATAAGCCTGCCATTAGTTACAAGCTTTATGATGCCTGGGTTGCTGAATATCAGGCCCTGCCTGACTTTGATGCTGGCAATACCAACACTGTTGGCATTCAAACCATCAAACTGGAGCATGAAGGGTGGGAACGGGATAGAGATGTTGTAGATGATCCTGCTCGCCTGCCACGCAGTCGCTAAGAGCAGTGAGTGTGCATATTCAACTACCTGGTGGTTTGGTGGTTAATGATGAAATACACCACCTTGTCCGGTTTAGACCTATAACGGGAAAAATAGAACTGCTTGTTGCATCACAAGTAGATCTGTATCTGGGTAGGCCTGCGTGGGTGAGTGAGGTCTTAGCAGCTTCTATTGAAGTGATTGGATCGATTGAAACCAGTGTTGCCGTTGCAAATCATCTAACCGTGGGTGACCGTATTTTTCTGATGCTCCAGTTGGGTATTCGTTACAGTGGTGATCGAATATGGTTAACGCCTACCTGTGAATCTTGTGGTGAAAAGTTTGATTGTAATTTGCAGCGCTCGGAATTTCCGGTTCAAAAGGCTAGCAGTGATTATCCTTATGCTGTCCTAAATATCAAAGGAAGGGAGATTTGTGTGCGAGCAGTCAATGGTGAGGACCAACAGTGGCTGAATCAGCATCCATCAAGACATAATGCCGTACTAGCATTATTGAGGCGTTGTGTACAAACAGTAGATGGAGAGCCGCCAGCCCCATCATTTATAAAAAGTCTGAATAAGAAAAATCGTGATCTGCTTGAATCTGCAATTCAAGATATTGGGCCAGATGTAGATTGTTCGTTGCTTGTAAGATGTCCTGAATGTTCCTCAGTACAAGAACTTGAATTTGATCCTTATTACCTTGGCCAAACACTAAGAAGTAATTTGGATAATGAGATTCATGCACTAGCTTATAACTATCACTGGAGTGAGTCAGAAATATTATATCTGACTAGGGAGCGTAGACAGACCTTCTTGAAATTAATTGATAAGGAGCGCGGTGTTTATGCCTAGTTATTTTGAAAAAGTAGCTATGGATAGCCATGGGGATGCTGGTTGCATGGTTACTTCACTAAGGCAAATAAAGTCTCCAGATCATAGGCAGTCGCTGCAGAGTAATGCCAGAACAGCGGTCAATTCTGATCAGGAAACTATTAAAACTAACCCTATAAAAAATACTTCTCATGATATACCGAAGACTTCTTCTGCCATAGGAGAATTATCACACCCCACAGACTCATCTTCATCAATAAGCTCCCATAGTAAAAAAAGTGATGCTAAAGAAAGTGGTGGTGCTAACCGGCATCCAGTAGACCAAGATAATAGAAAAAAGAGAGCGGATAGAAATATCATTCACAACCCAACATCACCTCTTCATGATGCTCAATCTGACCCAATTATCAATCGGACTTTGCTCCAAAATGCTTCAGCACACGAAACCGATAATAGTAATAGAATAAAAGGGCAGAATAGACCAGGATATCCTATAAATGGAGATCTGGGTAGCCAGCAACACTCAGCAGCAAAAGAGAAAAACTGTATATCAACTAAGAGTGAACCTTTGGGTTTTAAAGCTGCTAAAGAAAATTGTTCAGCTAATCAAAACCATGTGGAATGGCCGCTTGAGCCTACGAATTATAAAGGTGCTGGTTTTAGAAGTGATCCTAAAATTGAAGACCAAGTAAATCAAGCAGACACGCAGTTAGATGTGGGAAATAGCATAAATAAAATGAAGCAATCTGCGAATTATAAAGTTGATAAGGAATATCCTTCAGATAATCAAACCCATAAAGAAAGACCGCTTGAACAAACGGATGAACGTAGAGATTCTTTATTTAAAAAGCTAATGTCTGATGTTGTTCCATATTCTGAAAAAAAATACCGGACAGAGCATGAAAATCAACAGGTAAATGGATCAGATGGCGCATTAGAAAATAACCAATCTTTAAATTATAAAACCGATCAAGAAAAACACTCAGAGAATATAATCCAAACAGAAGTGCCTGAAGAATCTAGGAATGATCAAGAAGCTTATCCATTTCAAGATAGTAGCTTTCAGAATGAACGCTGGCCGAAACATAATTCGCATGATCCTCTTGTTCATATTGGACAAATTGACATCATCATTGAAGCGCCGCTCAATGAAACTTCACAAAATGCAACCAGATCCATCGGCGTCAATCAGGTGCTAAATGCAAGCACCTCATTTCTGAGGAGGCTTTAGTGGTTGCCTCAACGAACTTATCACTGGTTGCACGCGCTTTACGAATTCATATTGCAGCAAACACTGAAATTGATGAAGAGCATGTTTTAATAGGCCACCCGGCATCTGTACAGCTTATAAGTGGGACTGATCCGCATCTTAGTGTCTATTTTTATAGCATATATCCTGCTGCGAATTCTGGTGATATTCGACCAGATGGACCGCTTGATACGATTGCACACTGTATCATGACGCCGCTGGCTAAGAGTTCAGGAAATCCAAATCAGATAACTCAGGGGGAGGAGGATCTGCGCATACTAGGTCAAGTAATGACATGTATGCATGGGTGGCGAGCCATGGTTGTTATGGATATCGATGAAAAGCCAGTTTGTAGAGTGGAAATCATTCCCTTAGAACTCACTGTAGATAAATTAAGCAAAATTATTCCTGTACAACCAAGGGAAGGATACCACCCATCAATTGCATATGAATTATCGCTAATACCATTGTTCACAAATAGACCAGTTTCTACAGAATCAGAAGTTAAGGTTGTGACGTATGGCGTAAGCCCAGATATGAATGATGAGCTTAATGAGAGTAAACACTTTCCTCAAAAATATATAAAAGCGTTTGTTAAGGCCCATGAAAATATTGCTTCTAGTGATGATTGGAAGCCACAACTTTATTTACTAGATAAGACAAAACGGGAAAGTCTCTTTAAACAAATATTTACAAATCAAGAGAGTGAGATATTCACACTATTGATTATTGGGCCGTCAAAAAAAATAGCATTGGAAGAGGAAGAACTAAAAGTAGAGATAATCGCAGAATTTTGGGCTCCAGGTGACGAGGATTTTAGAATATGCAGGGAAGAAGTTGTTGAGTTAGGTTTTCCAACTTCTGAGTTGGAAAATTATCATGTAACAATAGAATGGGAGCTGGATACACGCTTGTCAGGGCAGTATTTATTTCGTATTAAGCGGCCTAACCAGGCGTCACACGGTAATGTATGCCTAGCTGTTGTTGCTCGTAAGGGGGTACTGTGAGCCAGCTCACTGTTGTTGTTAGTGAAAAAGAGTGGGAGCGTGTTAAAGCTTATATTGACTGTGCAGAAATTAAGCGCAAGGAAGAGAAGCCATCACTAACTCTTATTAAACAACTTGATGATGAAGTAAATGCCACCCGTAACACTGATGAATGGAATCAATTTGTAAATAAGTATGATCTACAAATAGCAGATGTTGATATCCTCATCTTTGCTATTGCTCCCGTTGCCTCCCCAATTATTGGCTGGCTTTACCGAGAGCATCAGGCCGGTGACATTTCTGGACAGCCTGGAATAGATTTGATCTGTGAATTACTTAGTCTAAAGTCTTCAGAGGTAACGGCCTATCGCAATCGATTGACACGTACTGCTCCTCTCATAAAGCATGGCCTGATTGTGTTAGAACATGCTATGCCATTTGCCCCTCTTAGGCCAACACAGCGGGCTCGTTCTCAGTTGTTAGGGTTAGTTCCTGATGGCACTGAAATACCTGGGGCTACATTGGTAGAGTCGCTTCCTTCGCTAGAAGAGGTGATCTGCCCACAGATACTCAAAGAGCAATTGCAACAAATTGCTTCCTGGCCTAGCCACGATTCACAATTAGTCAATTGGGATATTAGGGTTGAACATGGTCCTGTTGCCCTTCTTTCTGGACCTTCTGGAACGGGAAAGACTCTTGCAGCTACAGCCCTGGCTAAAGAAGCTAAGTTAACTCTATATCGTGTTGATCTAGGCTTGCTAGTAAGTAAATATGTTGGTGAAACAGAAAAGAACCTGAATGCCATGTTTGATCGTGCAGCAGAAATGGATTGTGTCTTACTGTTTGATGAGGCAGATAGTCTTTTTGGAAAGCGTGGTCAGGTTAAGGATGCAAAAGATCGTTACGCAAATATGGAAGTGGGGCACCTCCTATCCAGGCTTGAGCGCCACCGAGGTATGTGTTTGTTAACTTCAAACCTGCGTGAACAGATTGATCCTGCTTTTCTAAGGCGAATAGATGTTGTATTACACTTTAATTTGCCAACTGAAGAAGAGCGGCGGCTACTTTGGCAGAAATATATGGGAAGTATGGTTGATTACGTAAATACAATCAGAAAAGATGATGAGAAATTAACAGACCATGAGGAACTAATAAACAACCTTGCAATTGCACCTCGATTTACAGGCGCGCAAATTGCTAATGCCTGCCGCTACACCGGGCGGCTGTTGGCAGTAGAGTCAACTCAAAATAATAAAGTTCAATCACAAAATACACTTCTGAATAAAATAGCCTTAAGTGTGCATAATGAATTGAATAAGGATGGTACTGAAACGCTCCGCTCAAGTCTGGGTTTTTTATGGGAACATCTTAATGGGGTACAGCGATGATTCGCATAGACCGCCTTCGTATAAAACTACCCAACTCAATGCAACAGCAAGCAACATCATTTACTGATCACCTTGCTGAGGCACTTTCACTGCTGGAGTTTTCAAAATCTGTGAAGTTGGAATCAGTGGTATTACCTACAATTAAAGTGGCTGGTGACCAGAGCATGAATGAAACAGCAATTCAGGTGGCTAATCAGATCCATCATTACATTGAAGGAGAAATGAAATGATGAAATCTGATGCTGTAGACCTTGGTGGTCTGGGCGATGGGCAATATGTAAGAGGGCTTCTAATTGAGTATGCGCTGACTCCACAGCCGCTTGTATTACCATTTTTATTTAACCCATCAACCATCAAACGTACCCGTAGTGTAACCGTGAAAACAGGAGGGACTCCTGGTGCTCGTGGTGGCTATGGGTTTACTCGACCTGATGAAACACCAAGAGCTTCACAAGGTGTTACGGTTAATGCAGAGAGTTTTTCCTTTACTATCCTGCTTGATGCTACCGACCGTATGAATAAACAGGATCCTATAGCAACAACTATGGGTGTTCAGCCGGAAATAGATGTTATTCGCACTATGCTTGAGCCGAAGGTTAGCTCACAACAAGGATTGCAGGATCTCACTATTGCAGGCGGAGGAAAGAAGGCTGCATTTGCTCATCAAGAGGTGGCATCTGTTTTAATATTCAAGTGGGGCAAACAGGTGCTTCCTGTTTTTATGACGCAGGCTCAGATCGACACAAAAGCAAATCTTCCCAACCTATTTCCATATCGCGCAGAAGCGATTTTAACCCTGCAAGTAATAGAGACAGATAATCCATTTTACAATCTTGAACAGCAACGCCAACAGAAAACGGCGCGAAACTATGTGCTAGCGGCTGGCTTGCCAACAGATATTTTAAAATTTTAGAGGTAAAGCATGTTTGACAGAGATTCTCGCTATCTAAAAACACCTATCATTCAAGAGGCAGAATCCTCAGGTACACGTCCACGCATTATTCAATCAACTCCAGGAGTAATAGAGCATAAAGTCACAATAGAAGATCGCCTTGATCGTTTGGCTGCGCACTATTACAACGACTCTCGAAAATGGTGGCTGATACTAGAGGCAAATCCAGAAATTGCATTTGGCGGTGTATTTGATATGGGGCGATATGCTAATAGCGTCATTGTCATCTCTGCGGATAACAGCCGAAATAGATATGTCTGAAATTGATATGAATATTAATCAAATAAGCAACCTTCTGCACAACCGTGAACAGCGAAATCGTGCGCCTGCAGAATGTGTTATTGAAGTTAATAAAAATGAGATGGTCTCACTTTATGATTATGTTCAAGAGGTAACAATTCAATTAAAGCGTAATGTGTCTGGGACTGCGACCATTGTACTTGACTCATTTAGAGATGAACGTGGTCGATGGTTGGTGCAAGACTCCGGACTATTGCAACCTTGGGATGAGGTGCAGATAAGTGCATCATTTGGAAATCAAAATAATCATGAAATACTGCATGGCTATGTACGGGAGGTCAGGCAAGAATATCCAGACGATATGAGCTCAGCACGAATTACAGTTGAGGTGCAGGATGACCTACTTAAGCTCGATAGAGAACAGATGCATAGGGTTTTATCCCATGAAGGAAATGAAAAGTCAGATGGTGCTCTGGCTCAAGAATTAGCCGCCCAGGCAGATATGGAGTGTGTGACAGAAAAAGATGCTTCTGGTAAAGAGTTGGGCTTAACTCCTGGCGCACTGCATATCAATACAACACCTATAAAATTTCTGCGAAAACGAGCAGAGGCCAATGGCTTTGAACTCTATGCTCGTGAGAGCAAACTCTATTTTCACCCACCACAACTTACCGCTGACCCTCAGCCAGTAATTTTAGTTTATGGGGGAGCACAAACAAATTGCATTAGCTTTAATCTTCACCATGATGGTCACAGGCCAGATAACGTGCGTTTAACCCGCGAACCGGAGGGTGAGAAAAATAAAGACTTACCTCCCCAAGAGTTTCAACCCCATCAGAAGCTGTTAGGAAGTAAGGCATTAACCAGTGAAGGGCGGGGGCTTCGCAAATTTTCATGGAGCATTGATCGACCAACGGGAGCAAATGAAGCTGAGGTAGAAAGTCTTGCTCAAGCAAAAGCCAATGAAAATCAATTCAAAATAAAAGCTGAAGGCGTGTTGGATGGCAGCATTTATGGTTATGTTCTGTTGCCTCATTTACCAGTGGAAGTGGATGGTATCGGTGACACCTATGGTGGCATTTATTATGTTGATGAGGTGACACATAAATTTTCAAGTGGAGGATACCAACAACATTTCAAGCTAATTCGCAATGCAACAAATTAAAGCATAAATGTCAGGAGTTGATGAGTATGGAAGAGACTATTCTACAAATTGCTCAAGAACTAGAGCAGCGGCGATTTGGTAAGTACCGTGGCACCGTTATGGAAAATAAAGATCCGAATAAAATGGGCCGATTGCGACTTACTGTGCCATCGCTATTTGGTAGTGAAAAAACAACATGGGCGCTCCCATGTCTGCCATTTGGTGGCTTGAGTCAGCAGGGCATGTTCTTTATTCCAGAAACCAAATCTCAGGTATGGGTTGAATTTGAAGAGGGAGACATTAGTCGGCCTATTTGGACTGGCGTATTCTGGAACAAAAAAGAGGAACTTCCTGATGATGCGGCAAAGGAGACGCCTACAACGCGCATACTGCAAACGCCTTCAGGCCACAAATTACAGTTTGATGATGCAGATGGTGAACGCCGCATTAAGCTCATGCACCCCACTGAGTCTGAACTGATCCTGGAAGAGGATGGTTCTATAGAACTAACCAACTCAGAAGGAATGACGCTCCAGTTGAATAATGAACGGGGAGAATTGCTCGTGGAAGATGGCAAAGGCAATCAGCTTAGAATGGATGATAATGGTTGGGCGGCTGAAGACAAAGAAGGCAACCGAATTGAAATGGTACAAGGCACCACAACTGTAAGTGCCAATAACTCAGTAACAGTCGATGCACCCAGCGTATCACTTGCAGGCCATGCGGGTGAGCCATTAATAAAAGGGCTCAGCTTTCTTACAAAATATATGACCCATACACACACTGTTGCCCCTATCGTGGGTGGCCCCACATCGCCACCTATTCCTCAAGGTGAGATGGATTCACTATCTCAAAAGGTAACTACGGGCTAGAAAATGCGACAGCTTATTGATCCTGAATATCTCTCATTTCCATTTCGCATTACAAATGGGGGGGCTGAAACGTGCAGGCGGAGAGAACATATTCGGCAACTGATTGAGCAAGTGTTGTTTACTAATCCTAATGAACGGGTATTTCGGCCTGAATTTGGTGCAGGTGTTCGCAGAATAGTGTTTGAAGGTAATAGAGAGAGTCTGTGGGAGCTCGTAAGACAGCGTCTAACTTCCAGCCTTAGTGAAGTGCTTCAAGGAGAAGTTGATCCTTCATCACTGCAGGTTGAAGCCAGTAATGAAGGCAGTGACGATACGCTGCATATTCACATCGCCTACCGCCTTGCAACGATTAACCGGCAGGAAGAGCATTTGTTCAAACTGGAAGGGGGAGCTCTTGGCTGAGCTAGATTCACCCAAATTAATCTGGACAGATAGCTGCGATGACCCAGGTTATCGGAAAGTTGATTTGCCTATGCCGCTGCCAGAAATCGGTGATAACTTTGATTGGCAACAGCGTGATTTCGATAGCTTTCAGCATGCCATGTGGAGTGAGTTACAAGAGCATTTTCCTGAACGAAAGCGTTGGACTACAGGAGATGTTGAAGCCGTTCTGATCGATGTACTTGCAGCGTTGCTTGACCAGTTATCAGATATGGCCGACCGCGTTAGCGCTGAGGCCTACCTTGAAACGGCCAGAAAGTCTGAGTCAGTACTAAAATGGCTTAACTTCATTGGATATGACCCTCTAGAATCGCGGCCTGAGCTTAGATTAGACCCTGCAACAGCACTTGAGAAGCTGATCAGGCTCTATCAAGAAAAGCCACATGAAATGGAACGAGACAGGCAGCGCGGGCCTGCATCAATTCGTCGTCAGCGCCGTATGGTGAGTAAAGATGACTATGCTACTCGCCTTGAAGAGCATCCATTGGTATTGCGTGCTCAGACAAAGCAAATTTGGAATGGCTCCTGGTCTGATCTGCACATTACGATAGGGCTATGGAATGATTGGCAACTTGATAACCATCTTATGGATGCAAATCACAAACTATCAAAAAAACGTAAAAATAATGTAATAGATTTTCATCATGATCATCAACTACGTATGCCACGGCATAACGACTCAGCCGGAACTCCTGCACTGTTGGATAATCAACCAACCATTCGTGAATTACTGAATGATTACGTGCGCAGTTTTCGTATGACAGGGCAGCCACTAATTCTTGAAGATGTAATACCTGTCGGAGTATTTATCAGTGTTTGTGTGACAGTGCGTCACAACTATTTTCAATCTGAAGTACGACGTGAAGTGGAACATGCACTCGGACGGGGGCCGACCGGTTTTTTTAGTCCCGGCCGTCTTGCCTTCGGACAGGATATTCAACTGAGTGATATCTATGAGTCCTTAATGGTTCTGGATGGGGTTGAGAATGTTGTGCTGACGCAGTTTGGAAAAAGCCTAACAGATGATGATCAGTTTAAAGAAGGGCAGGTGCCCCAAAAGATTGCAATGGGACCTGATGAACTGGCGGTCTGCAATCTTAAAGGTCGGGGAGGACTTGAAATTCAACTCTGTGGCGGGAGAAAGGGGTGAGTAAAAATGACCTCACACGCTGGAACCGGTCAGGCCTGAGTCGCCTGCAATATGTAAATGGTAATGCGGCTACCTATCTTGATGAGATTCGAGCTGCACTTAATCAAAAATTCCCCTATGCCAAGTGGGATAAGCTAGAAGCAGTTGATGAAGCTGAGCTGGAAGAGCAAGAACATGAGGAGTGGATTCAGCATGCTAAAAATAAACAGCTCATTGAGCAGTACCTGGCAGAGCGAGGGAATATTGGGTGGGAGATGGTGCGCTCCTTTGCTCGTAGTTGCCATGTGCTGACAACTCAAATGGATGCTCATGCAAACGAGGCTTATCTGCGTACAGCAACTCAGTGGGATTATGTTAGAAAAATGGTCTCGATGCTGGATTACCATCCAGTAGGAGCCACATCCGCAACTACCTTCTTAGCCATTAAAGTCAGGGAGAAACGTAAGGGTAAAATTGAAAAAGGCCTGCAAGTGCGTCATCGACCTTTATCAGGAGATAAACCCATTGTATTTGAAACCCTGGAAGATTTGGATGCTGATTATGAGTTCAACGAATTTCAAATAGAAGGATGGAATATTTCCCAAAAAAATCTTATTGATGCCGAGAAAACGCCAAACCCTAATTTATCACCTTGGGTAGAAAGCAATAAAGCACGTATTAGGCCCGATGATTCAAACCTGATTATTGAAAACAACCAATACAATGATGCTGAAGCCGCTTGGCTGATAGAGAAGCATGGCAACCGAGTTAGGTTAGAGCATGAAGGCGTTAGATGGGAGAAGTGGAAAGTAGGGGAAGTCAGACTAAAAAGCGCGCCTCGGTTCAGGCGCAAGCCATGGCTTAATGGAGAGCAGGTCAGGCGCTCTTCAGAACCGCATGGTATATCAACTGGATCAATCATTGCGTGGCGTGAGAGAGTTGAGCCGGGCGAATCACAGAACTCCTGGAAGTTATCCCGTGTGACCAATGCTGATGCCTTTGGGCTTGTTATTGAGGAAGATAACTGGCCTCCTTGGGGGGCAGAAAATGAGAGGGAAACCACCCCTGTCTCTCTAAAAGCAAATATTGAGATTCGCCTTGCAACGGAGGTAAAGGGAAGTTACACGGTGCCTAGCGATAGGTTGTCTGAATTTGAAATTGTAGATGCTAATAGTCCAAGCCTTACGCCATTTACGATGAGTGATATTTACCCTAGCGCTGTTGGAGAATTGCCCACAAAATTACCAGATAGAGGAGATGTAGGAGAAGGTGAAATTGCATCATATGAAGAGATGCCACATGACCTCAAAGCATTTATCCAATGGTTATTCGGCGCGCTCGGTTTCGCAGCCTCCTTTCCTTTGACACCTGATATTCTTATAACCCTTGGTGCCATGATTAAACTCAAGGATTCGAGAATCCCATCAACAGGTCAGTTGGTGTTTGAAGCATTTCTTGATCTTTTTGGGGGTAGTAACAATGATAAAGAGTGGGATTTTAGTAATGGTAATAAACCAGAAAAACCGACCTTATTTCGCTTTTGGAGTGAAGGCTCGGAGTCATTTATTCCCTCCTATAAACTTAAATTAATCCCATTTAATGGGAGTCTTCCAGAGGAGGGAAGCAATGCTGTAATTATTAAAAAAGTAGAAGAAAATTCCGATGCCTTACATTTTCGCATCTTTAATTTTACCGGGCTAAAAGAGTTTAACAAAAGTGAGCAGGAAATCCTGGAGACGCTAAAACAGGAAATACAAGAGGAGTTACAACAGGAATTAGAAAATAAGATTAGAGAAATTAATGCACTCAAGGTCCAACTAGCTCCTTATTGGAATGGACAAACATTATCACAAGAAATAACAACAGATATCATAAACAAGGTAGGTTCCATCACAAATATTTCCATTAAGAAACGTCCTAAGTTTACAGAGAATACTGGAACACTTTGGTACCTACCAAAAATACAGAAAGGACAAGAGGATGATTCAATAGAGCTTGCAAATCAGTATGATAAACAGTGGTTCTTTTTCAATGGAAAACCAACAGGAATAAAGGAGGGTGACTGGGCGGCTGCGAAATTCAAGCTTTCTGCAAATGAAGAACGATGGTATGCGGTTAGAGTAGAGGCAATTGAGAATATTAAGGTACCTAAGCCAAAATCCAGTGAGCCAACTAATCCACTTGAAGAAGACGAAATCATATCCACTGAGCCAGTAATTCCACCTGAGCGTTATATTCATCCAGCAGCTTTTGCCCTGCGGCTCAAGTTGCCAAATTGGGATGACAACCCCTTTAATGATAAATATGACCTACCGGAAATGATCGAATTTCAAGCGGATTTCCGTCATGAAGGAGAAGCGGAAGGAGCCGCAATCAATGAGACAGGCCTTGGTGATGCCATTAGATTAACACCCTGCCCGAAGACTCTCTCTGTTGGCCGTTTGATGCTGGCGGTAAATGGAGAAGGAAAAACACAGAAGGTCAGGGTTAGTGAAGTTAATACTGAAGAGCTCGAACCATGCAGTGTTAAATTAACGCCACCCCTTAGTGAGCACTTCAAGCAAGGCAACCTGAAGCTTTTTGGCAATGTGGTTCAAGCCGGGCATGGTGAACGTCAACCAAGCGCATTGCTGGGAACTGGAACAGGTGCGCTACGGCCAAATCATCTGATACTGGAGAGTAAAGAGACTTCAACCATACCAGACAGACGGTTGGCAGGCGGAGCCAGGGAAGACCTGACGGTACGCATTGGTGATGAACAGTGGCACCAGGTTGCTCATCTTAATCAAAGTGAATCAACCGATCGGCACTTCATGGTCAAAACCACAGAGGAGGGTTTTCTAAAGCTTCAGTTTGGTGATGATCGCCAGGGAAGAATGCCACCCCCAGGCCTAAACAATGTCAGGATAAATTATCGGTTAGGGGCTGGGCGTCGCGGGGGGGTACCCGCAGGCTCCCTTGAACAACTGGTACAGCCCCACCCTCTGGTAGAGTCAGTGCAACAGCCCTTTGAGGCTATAGGTGGCTCTGACATGGAATTGCCAGAACATATACGTGAGCGGGCTCCTGCGTCGCTGCTGGCGCTTGAACGAGCAGTCTCCATTACAGATTTTGAACAACTGGCTATGCAGCACCGTTCTGTATGGCAGGCACGCGCTTTTTACCATATTGGAAGTGCAGGGCGGCGAGATAAGGTTGAAGTGGTCATAGCGCTTGTAGATGGCAAGATGCCAGACTTCAATATGAGAGAAGAGATTGCCGACTATCTTCAACAACGAGCTGTACCTACAGTTAAAGTTGAAGTTGTTTCCTATCTCCCACGTGAAATCGAAATCAATATTGATATCCGAGTTGACTATACAACGTATGAAGCTGACAAAGTCGTAATAAAAGTCAGGAAAGCAATTGCAGAGACATTTTCAGCATCACGGCGAGGCATAAATCAAGCACTCCATCTCAGTGAGATTTATGCAGCAGTAGAACAGGTACCAGGAGTTGAAGACTCTATTTGTACTTTTGAGCCAAATGTTGCCGCCATAAACCAGCAAACCGTTGTAGCAGAAACAAATCAGATCGTTTTTATTCCCAATGAAGATGCAGTTACCTGTAGACGTGGGGAGTACAAACCATGAATAAAAACCCGGATTACAGTTCGATTGAGCAATTGTGGAAGTCACTCGTTGAACCGGCTGATTATGATGCTGCAGAGCATCTGTGGAAAATGTTACCGGGTGTTTACCGTGAACGTGATGAGCCGCATCAAGATGTTACGAGACAGAAAGGTGATCTAAAACTCTACCTGGAAGCACTTGCCGTTATTCTGGATCAGATTAAAGGGAATCTGGATCAACGCCTGCGTGATACCTCACCGCTCACCTGTCAAAAATGGTTGTTGCCATATTTTGCCGACATGCTGGATGTTCGGCCCCTATCACCAGATATTGAAGGGCAGCGCCAAGAGATCGCCAATGCAATTCGTTGGCGGCAACGCAAGGGAACAGTAGCCGCCTGTGTTGAGATTGCAGAAGCGGTAGGCCAGATGCCAATCATTGCTTACGAAGGACACAACAGTGTTGCAACTACGGCGCAACCTGGCTATCGGCAACCAACCATGGAGGAGCTGGGTGAACCATCATGGCAAGATAAGCCGAAGATACCATCATATACGGCAGCACGCCCAGGTACGCCAGCGGTTACTGTTGATTTTAGAAAACCATCATTCCCCACCAAGGTAGAGGAGCACAAACCTACGCCGCTGAGTGTAAAAAGTCATTTCGGAAATGAAGAGGTGGTTTGGCAGCGTGAAAATGCACCCCATGGGGTTCCCTGTCATTCAGAAAATGGCTATCGGGATGTGTCAATGCGTACAGTGGATATGCGCACACCAAATTGGCGTGAAGGGCATCACCATCCAAAACGACTTCGACTTTACACATCTATACCCGAAGGCTTTATTCAGGCGGAAGTGGGGGTTGGTATCAATAAAAATGCAGTTGAACTAGTCATGATGCCGATGGATCCACCAGATAATCCATCTGCTTGGAAACAGAGTACAGCTAAAGATGGCTATCAATTTTACTGTTGCGCAGATGTTAACACCCACCTAATAACAGTTGGCCGATTTGGACCAGAAAATTTTGAATATGTGTGTATCGAGGAACGACACCTGCCAGCATTAGCAAATAAGAATGACAATATCTCCCATGATCTTATTATTCGGCGAACCTTAGTTTCTAAGCGTCTCCATCAACCAGTAAGTGGGTGGCAATTACCTGAAAAATGGAACGAGGCTTGGCAGGAAAATGACTACCTGTTGCAGTGGGAGCGTCGCTTTGTTCCAAAACAGAATGAGAAAGGAGAGTGGCATACATCAATTCGTGGTGGAACCTGGAATATAACTGAAGGGAAACCAGGCAATGCAGGAGCGTCACTTACGGGTCGCAAACATCTTAAAGTAGAACGCCGTTGGCCAACACTGTTAAATAAGCTAGTAATAGATCGTCCTGAAAATAACTATTCTCATATTGTTGAAGCTAAACAGTTAGTGCTGCCCAATGAATTCTCGGTGCATGCTGAATTTATCATGCTATCAAAAATTGCTGCAAATAATTTGCAGCTGAATGTTGAAAGTTACACGCTACCACCAACATCGCAATTAAGGCTAAAGCCTGCTCATCTTAAAGCTACGGACTCGTTAATACAAAACATAGAAGCCATTGATTTAGTAGTTGAACTTGAATACTGCACGGTCAACTCAGATTGGCACTGTGATGAGCTAAGAGCCAGTGATTCTATTTTACTGGGCGATTTAACAAAAACTAACACCCTTAGGCTCCGTTATTCCTGTGCGCCACAGCTTAAGAAAAACAATATGCCAGATCATTGGCGTATTCATAACAGGTCAGTAAATACCTACCCGCCAGAACTTCATCATCAAATGATAGATGGCAGTGGTTACCATAAACTAGATGAAAGTGAATTTGACCAGCATGGCTATGGTGTACTGCACCAGGGCGTTCATCCAGCTATTCGATACGGTGCTGAAGATGGTGGTGAACTAGGGGCTTATCACCATCGCCACTACTGCAGTCGACAGGATGCCATAACAGCAAAATTAATAGAGTATTTGCCTGTTGGTATAAAACCGGTGCTTATCGTAGATCAGCACTGGCAACCACCAATAGAGCAGCCAAAGCAATAGGAGGATAACAATGAAGGCACAGATTTCACGGGACAGTTTTAAAGAAGAAAAACAGTATTCAGCGGTATACCAACAGCAGGGTCGGATGATTACCGATGCCGACTGGAACGAGATGGTGCGGATCCTCAAACAACGTATGGATCGAACCGTTGGTGCTGCGATTGAGAGTGGCTCGCCTAAGGAAGGCGGTATTCTAAGAAAAGATGCTACCGAATGGGAATGGAGTAGCCCCAAAGAACCGTTTAAGGTGGCTAAAACATTAAATTCTGGTCGCATCTATGTGGATGGTATGTATGGTGAAATTTGCACCGAAACCAACAGCGGTTTGGGTCATCCTATTGATTATTTTTTAAAGCAGCAAAAAGATTTTCCAGAAAATCCAGCAGATAAATTGGCTGATGATGCATACTATGTCGCCTATATTGATTTATGGGAACGCCTTGTTATCGCCCTAGAGGATGAAAAGCTAAAGGATCCCGCACTACACGGAGCAGACACCTGTGTAAGAACTCAAACCATGTCGCAGTTCAAACTGGCAAAACTCAAAGCAGCTGACCCTGAGGCTGCGATAAAAGAAGTTGAAACAGAGTGGGAAGCTAAGCTGGCAGGTTCTGGGCCCATGATAAATATGCCGCTGTGGCCTTGTGGTTTGGGGTATCTTTCTAGCCAAAGCGCATCAAACTCAACAGGAAGTGCCGTACATAATTGTGATACATCAGAGAGAGAAAATTTTAACCAAAAAAATACCCTTCTTCGTATTGAGGTGCATGATACATACACTAAAGATGGCAAAGATTATCTTGTGCTTAAGTGGTCCATGGAAAATGGGGCTGAACAACATAGTAATGAACCAGACGTGGAGTTTCCTGATATACCCAACTTTTGGGGTGATGAGCATGTCTATGAATGTTTTTCTGATGTAACGGAAAAACACCTAGGTCAACACCTAATGGAAGGCTTTGGTGATTGGGCCCCACAAAGAGGTGAGCTATATGGGCTAAATGCATATAAAGATGCTCGAAAAAATGCTAATAACTCTCCTGCAAAAAAGATGGATTATGTGCGCCGTTGGGATGGGTACTTAACACTCAAAAAAAAGAGCACGAACACAAAAGCCAAATGGGAATTGGATGAAAGTGCATCTGTTATCAATTCGAACTTTTCCGTATCTCAAGGAGAGTATTTTTCTGGTGCAATGCAAATCTTAGTTTTAGAAAATACTGCACTGAAATTTGAGCTGTACTTACTCACGTCAATATATGACATGGTTGATCTATTTATGCCAGGAGACTACTGGTTAACCTTGTTAAGAGATCAGGGGAAGCATGTTAGTGCTGAAGTTTTGTCTCCCAGCCCAGTAGGTATTTATCACCACTATATGGTTTTAGGCGTTTACACAAAGAACAAACCTGCAGACACCGGTCAGGATGTGGGTAAGCTGTTTTTGACTCCGGCGCAATGGCGGCGATTGAGTTTTTCAAGCCTAACCAACCTTACTCTAGACCGTGTACTGGTAGAAGACAAAGAGGGGAATGAAATATCGGTAGAGGATAAGTTTGTCGATGTGGATGGTGATACGATGACGGGACCTCTCACAGTTGAAGGCAAATTGTTTGGAAGGCTAATCGAGGCAACGTATCTTAGAAGTCAAAACGTTACTGCTACGAATATCAAGGCATCGCTTCTTAAAAGTCAAAATATTACTGCTAAGAAGGTGGTAACAGAAGACCTTGCTGTAGATGGAGTAATTCAGCGCTTGGCCTTGGTGGTTCCTGGTCGCGATGATCGTACCCTGATGCCTGGCGACTATGTTCGCGCTGATGAGTTTGCAGGACTTCGCTTTATTGCTAGGTCTAGTGGGATTGACCTCAGTGATGTTACAGAGGAGAGAATATATATAGAGCTTGAACTGCCTTGGCCACGAAGTGAGACTGGAAGCGGACTCTGGGGAAAGGGGGTGACCATCGGCCATCAGCCAATTCGTCTGGCCGGCAAATGTAATTTCAATAGTTTATCGGTGACGTGGCGACCAACAATGGATGTACAACATTGGCTACATCATAAGTTGAATGTACAAATACCATCCTCAGAAGGCTGGAGATACTACGGTACGAATAAAGATAGATGGTATATGGGGGCTTCGGGAGAATTAGCCTATAACGGTTCATCTACGGAGAGGGCGATTGCTCTAACTACCAACCCATTGACAAAGGGTGTTGAAGAGTTACGTTTATCCGTTTCTTGTAAATACAATGACTCCCCGTCTTCTACGAAAGCGGAGTTTGGTTTCATTGTGAGCTTTCGTGATGAGAACAACTATTCAGTTATCCGTTGCAATCTTTCTGTAAATTCATTTGCTGGATCGGGTGGTGGCTCTCGTGAATACTATTTAGCCTTTTATCTTGAAACCTTTGACGTTATTAATGGTGTTAAGTCTAATTCAAAGGTGAGCAATTTAGGCCCGCAGGGTATCAGTTTAGGAAGTAATATCCTAACGAGTCAGAACTTCAATTTATTGATGCAACTCTATCCGGATAAAGTGAAAGTAGGCCATGCTACACTTAACTACGGTCACGGTGTTCAGTTAGACAATGGCCGAATTGGAGTATTTGTTTCCTCCACAAACACGCTGATTAAGTTCTACCGCTATGAGGCAATAAGGCAAGGACTTGCACCGTTGATCTTATTACCTACTGAGCTGAAATTTGATCCAAGCCGTGGTGAGAAAATGCTCGTTCGTGTCCGGATGATGGAAGAAGGGTTACCGGCTATTGCCGAACTGAAGAGGCCCTATCAACAGGGATTCTCGACATGGTTTTGGATAACGCTACCACATCAAAATATCTACAGTTCTGGTACGCACGGTTCCTATACCAATGCCGGTTTTACCGGCATCGGTGCGGAGTTGGTCCAATGAAGGCGGTATGGTCGTTTTGGTCCAAACCATACCGAAGTCAGCTTGGTTCGCCATGGCTCACGGAGCGGCATCATTGGCTGTCTTGGGTGTTATCGGTAGAAACGGCACGCAAGCATTATCAGCATACTACCTTGATTACTGACGATGAGGGTGCACACATCCTTGTAGATCACATCGGCCTTCAGTTCTCTAGTGTCTCTCAGGATCTACAGATATTGGAAGATGAAAACCCATGTTGGTGGGCTTTGGGTAAGCTTCATGCCTACCATGCACAGCAAGGCCCCTTTATGCATATAGACAGTGATGTGTACTTATGGCAGCGGCTTCCTTCGTTTGTTGAACAGGCACCGGCATTCGCGCAGAGTCCGGAGTCGGCAGAATTCTGCTACCAATCGGAACGCGCCACGCAGATAGTACGCGATTCCGGTGGCTGGATACCCGAACCATGGCAGTGGTACATAACATCGGGAATGGAACAACTGGCTTCCTGCTGTGGAATACTTGGTGGCACCAATGCAGAGATGCTTCGTGAGTACGCAGAGTTTGCAATCCGTATGATCACTGAGCCAGTCAACCGCTCCGCCTGGGCACGACTGAATGATGAATGCAACTTTATGATTGATGTCGAACAGTATCTCCTTAATGCGTGTGTCGAATACCGCCGCCGTTACGGTGATGCCTCGGTGTATTTGCAATACTTGTTCAATTCAATAAATGGACCCTATCAGGCGGAGAATGCGGCGGCCCTCGGCTATACACACTTGCTCTCGGTGGCTAAACGTGATCATGATACTGTGAAGCGCCTAGAAGAAGTTGTTCGCCGAGACTATCCAGTACTCTATCAAAACTGCGTGGCCTATGCGGAAAGTGTGGAACAGCCCTTGAGGGTTTAATATGTCGGCTAAAAAATGATGTGAATATCAGTATTGAATATGGGATCAAAACACAAGGCCACTTACTATGAACGGCCATACAACTCAAAAACAACAACCTGTAAAAATTCGTTCTATAAATACATCACGCGTGGTGCGTAGCGTTAACCGTGCAGTGCAAGTAAAAGAAACATGGAAAGCGGCTCTTAATGATTTTGAATAAATGGGGTCAGAAAAATTAGTGGGGTCAGAGTAAAGCTATTCCATTGAAAATCTGGGGTCATAGTAAACCTCATTCTTGATATCAAGTTTGCGAGACCATGGAAAAATAGTTGTAATTTATAAGTTGTAGTAGTGCCAGGCATAACACAAGGCCAATTACTATGAACGACCATACAACTCAAAAACAACGACCTATAAAAAAGCATACTAGAAATACATCACGTGTGGTACGTAGAGTTAACCGTGCAGTACAAGTAAAAGAAACATGGAAGGTGGTTCTTAATAGTCTTGAGAGCCATGCTAATAGAAATGCGAGTGGTTTTCGTCAGACTATTTTTAAACATCTCTGCCAGATGTATAAACGTCGCTCTTATCTAGGGCCTTACAGGTGGATGAGCTCCAAGTATGATACCAATTGTTTAATGGTAGGTGTGGAGAGAGTGACAAGAAAAGAAATGGGTAACTACTTGGCAACAGGAAAAGTAACCCCTGTAACGCCTCAAGTGACAAAGCTAGAGCATCTGAAAGAAGTGCGAAATTATTTTCTTGTTAATATGCCATTTCCAGAGTCAAATGCTCAAGACCCAAAAAATCCAGTGGAAATGGATGAAGGAATGCAAGATCAAATAAATGTAGATGAACTTGAGCGGCTATTGCAAAATTATGCGCGCTGGCGTCTTGAGTACATGTCTAGAAAAAGTTTTCGTGGTGGCTATGGGAGTAAAGTAAGTAAAGACGAAGAACTCCCACGTGTTTCCAAAACAGCAAGGCGAATCAGTCAGCATTTAGTGGATGAGGGTGATGAGAATATGGGGGCAGAGTAATCCCCGCACCTTCTAAACAATGATCAGAGTAAGAATCATCCTTTTATAAAGATACTATGTAAACTGATGTAAAAAGAGCTGTGATTAAATAAGTTGTTGCAGTGCCCAGGCAAAACACAAGGCCAATGACTATGCACGCCCATACAACTCAAAAGCAACGATCTGCAAAAAAATGTTCTAGTGATAGCTCACGTATAGTGCGTAGGGTTAACCGTGCTGTGCAAATGAAAGAGGAGCGGGGGCTCAATCTTCTTTCACCTCAATTAAAGCAAGCTTCACCTGATGAGACTCCTTCCATTGGAAGCCAGTTTGAAGAGAGACTGCTTCAGTCCCGATCTATCCAAGCAAAATTAAAAATTAGTCAACCAAATGACAAATATGAGCAGGAAGCGGATCGTGTTGCTGATCAGGTAGTGGCTATGCCCAACTCAAAGCTTCAATGCCAGCCTGAAACCATAGATGAGAATGAATCGGTTCAGACGAAGCCACTGGTTGATCAGGTTGATCCACTGGTGCAAAGGAAGGAAGTACCACTTGAGCAAGAGGAGGGTGGTGCTCTACCTCATGTGAAGGTTGGTGACGCAAAAAAAAGAGGGTTTCAGGAAAAATTAAATCATAGCCCAGGCGCTGGAGATACACTTTCAGAATCTACAAAGGCCTCCATGGAGTCACATTTTGGTAGAGATTTTTCTGCTGTTCGAATACATACAGATAGTGCATCTGCACAGATGAATAAGGATATTGGTGCGCAGGCATTTACTCATGGAAAGAATATCTACTTCAACGATGGAAGATTTAATCCTGGCACCCGATCTGGAAAGCACTTACTTGCACATGAATTAACACACGTTGTGCAGCAGAATCCAGGTATAGCGCGGAAAGCTTCGCGCATTCCTGTCTTACAGACGAGCCATGTTCCTGAGGTGCAGGGTGTTTTCGAGTGGGTAGGCGAGACGGTTAAAGGCGCCTGGGAAGGGGCAAAGAAGGTTGGGTCTGCTGTAGCAAAGGGTGTTGGCAACTTTAAGCAAAAGGCCAAAAATTTAATAGCAGAAAAAGTCCGTGGTATTCCGGGGTACAGTTTTGTGGCTGCCCTTTTGGGTAAAGACCCAATTAGTGGAAAAAAGGTAAAGTCAAAGAGTGGGCTTCTGAGGTCTGTTTTCTCCCTTGTAGGAAAAGCAAAGACGTACGATCAGCTGGTTAAGGCCAATATAATCGGTAAGGCGACTCTTCTTGTTAAACGTATTTTTAAGACTGCTAGTATAACGAAGAGTTTTATCACCGGTTCGATAAAGGAAATCTGGTCAATCATCTCCATAGATCCACGGACGTGGAATAAGGCAGCAAATATGCTTGCCGGTTTTCTTAGGACATTGATTGGCAGGGCAACAAAGACAGGGTGGAGCATTGTCACTAAAATGCCTTTGTTGATTCTTGAAGGTTTTCTGATTCTTGTTGGTGCTCCTGTTAAAAAGATCATGGGGGTTCTAAATAGAGGAAAACAGGTGGTACTGAAGATTGCAGAAGACCCAATAGGTTTTATTGCTAATCTTTTTGGCGCACTTAAAAAGGGATTTTTTCAGTTCAAAAACAATATCTGGAAGCACCTCAAATCTGGCCTAATGGGATGGCTCATGGGTGCCATGGAAGGAGCAGGGGTTCAATTGCCAGAAACATGGGATCTAAAGGGGATTATCCACTTGGTTCTCCAGGTTCTGGGCCTCACTTATACACGGATAAGAAAAAAAGTTGTTAAGAAATTGGGTCCCAAGGGTGAGCAGATTGTTTCGCGCATAGAAACAACGGTTTCCTTTGTGAAAGATCTTGTTGCAAATGGGCCAATTGCGCTCTGGGAAAGAATCAAGGAGAAGGCAGCTGAGATTAGGGATTCAGCTATAGGTGCTGTCAAGAGCTGGGTGATTACCAAAATAATCACGTCTGCAATTACAAAGCTCGCTACTATGTTTAATCCCGTAGGCGCCATCATCCAAGCTGCTCTTGCCATTTACAATACGGTTATGTTTTTCATTGAAAGGGCCAAACAAATCGGTGCTGTTGTACAGGCTGTTTTCAACTCTATTGCACCCATTGCCTTCGGGAAGGTTGGTAAAGCAGCCAACTGGATTGAAAAGACAATGGCCCGCACTATTCCGGTAATTCTTGGGTTTCTAGCCCGCCTTATAGGCCTTGGTGGTGTTTCCAGCAAAATAAAGAGTGTAATAAGAAAGGTACGTAAGCCCATTGATAAGGTGGTGGATAAGGTTATTGACTGGATTGTTTTAAAGGGAAAAAAACTTGTTTCTAAAGCAAAATCTGTTGTTAAAAAAGGTGCGGCAAAAGTAAAAAGACTGCTCTTTCCTAAGAAAGAGTTCACTCTTGGAAAAGAAAAGCATTCTGTTGAAGCTGAAGAATCCGCTGCAGGTGCAGATATCATTATCCGTAGTTATCCAACTCGGACTCCTGTATTTATAGCAAAGAGTAAATCCAGGATTAATAAAATGAAATCGCCTAATAAAGAAAAAGCAGAGGCGCAATTGCTGATTCTCGAAAAAGATTATAAGGCCTGGAAGAAGAAAACCCAAGATAAGACTCTATATGAGAAAGTAGCAAACAGTGTTTATGAGTTGTGGAAACTGTTACCAGATGATAACCAGATTGAACTTTCTACCCCTCCGTCATATGGTAATTTAGAAAATGGCTATGGAAAGTCTGTAACAGTTAAACGGCTAACTCAAAAAATACCCCTTGAAGGAGGGGCGCCAGGATCTACTACAAGTCCATCATGGAAGGTTTTGAGAAAAAGGAGAAAAGGTGGCGGATCGTATTACGTTCGCGGACATTTGTTGAATCATAAGCTTGGTGGTCCAGGGAAGTGGTTTAATCTTACACCGCTAACCCAGACGGCAAATAATCGTGGAGCAAATTCTCATCTGCATAAGTTTGAGTCTGGTGTAAAAGAAGCTGTGCTGGAAGACCAAAAAATAGTGAATTTTAGTGTCATTGCAAACTATGGTAGAAGTGCAAAGCAGGCATCATTTGATCAGAGTAGCAAAAAGAGTGCTACTGAGCAGGCTACTATTAAGGGAGTTGTTCAGGAAGAGGCTAAAATCCCATTATCATTAAGCTGCAAGGCAGTTGAAATTGGGGGCACTGAGAAATGGGAAGAAACAATTGATAACAAAATTGAAGATGATGTTGAAAAATATGAAGTATAAGCCCCATCTTCAACCTGAAAAGTATATATTTGGGGCAGAGTTAGAACTATTCGGTGTTGATTGAAGCTATGTGAAGCACAGAAGTGAAAAAGAGAGTCGGCATGTGCGGAGTCAAGTTTTATTAAGGTAATTACTCAATGTGTCAAAGTGGGACAAATATGGAACAGATGACCGGTGATCTATCCCCCCCTATAAAGTAAGTTACCTGAATAAAATGCAGTGTATGTTTAAATATTAAAGGGGATAACTATGACAGATTCTTTACCAGATAAAGAGCAACATGAAAATCTTCGCTTAGTATACCAAGAGCTTTGTAATAGCTATCGTGCAATTGATGAGTTTCGAGCTAAATTGCTAGGCTTGCTACCTTTGGCAACGGGAACGGGGGTTTTTCTTCTTATTGGTAGTAAAGAATCACAAACATTACTTAATGAGTATCATCTGCCTATTGGACTGTTTGGAATTGCAGTTACGCTTGGACTGTTTTGTTTTGAACTATTTGGCATTAAAAAATGTGCGCAACTGATAACTGATGGAAAGACTATTGAGAAAATTATAAGCATTAAATATGAGGATGGAAAAGGTAAATATTTAGGTCAGTT
>Ga0316192_10000104_pt1 | contig 55198 bp, 45 predicted proteins | sample MerIslwburrow_MG_FD_204931 | JGI IMG/M metagenome (GOLD analysis project Ga0316192, IMG submission 204931) | Coastal sediment microbial communities from Maine, United States - Merrow Island worm burrow | ecosystem: Environmental > Aquatic > Marine > Coastal > Sediment | place: USA: Maine...
ATCTTGCACATCACAAAATGAACGTGTTTGCAGGCCGTCGCCATAAACAGTAATCGGTTCGTTGCGTACAGCTTGTTCGACAAAGGTAGGAACCACCATCCCGTAGCGTCCGGTCTGTCGGGGGCCAATGGTGTTGAAAAGGCGGGCAATGGTGATATTCAGTCCATACTTGCGCACATAGGAAAAGGCCAGGTATTCATCGGCAAGCTTGGTCACCGCATAGGTCCAGCGTAAGCGTCCCCCGGAACGGAGCACGATATCACTCGTTTCATCGAAACTATCTTTAGTGTTAAACCCATATACCTCAGAGCTTGAGGCCGTCACGACCTGTGGATTCCAGCCGCCTTGATGCACTGCCTGCAACACCTTGTCAGTGCCTGCCAGGTTGGTGTTCATTACCTTTACCGGGTCATCCAACACGTGTTTTACACCCACCACTGCCGCCATGTGATAGATACGGTCGGCCCATGCCACAGCTGTGTCCAGTTCATCCCAGGTCAGCAGGTCTGCCTCGGAAAAACGGAAGTTCTCATTGTTAATGAATGGAGTGATGTTATCCAAACAGCCAGTACTAAGATCATCAACCACGTGAATATGGTCGCCCCGCAGTAGGTGACGTTCGGCCAGATGAGAGCCAATGAACCCTGCACCACCTGTGATCAGAACGTGCATCTTATGCTTCCGGATATGTTGTTATGTTGACCGGGCTTCAGCTGATACATATGAACCTTTCGCAAAAGTGAATGTTATGCCCTGCTGCCTTGATTCAAATGCTGAGGTATCTGGCTCCTGATAAAAGGAGCATACCAACCAAGTTTTTACAGCAGCTGCTAAGCTAATTCTTGGGGGGCAATTAATTTGGAAGCAATAGGACTGCCAAACTAATTGATACCGCCTCCTGGAAATCTACTATGTGATCAGCTCTTTAAGCGATACACATAGTTAGCAAACATCACCATATTTCCATGCATAAATACTCTAAATAAACAGATACTTTTGAATGGCTTGAAAGTCGATGTTGTACCACCTTCAGCGGCCGTTTGAGTGAAAGGTTTAGACTTCTTTGTGAGCGATCTAAGAAAATAAAATTAGCTATCAATGATTAGGGTATGACCGGACTTAGATTTCCGTTATATAGATTTGTTGGGGGGTTCATATTGTCTACAGAGAATTTTTAAAATGATGTATTAGTTTTCTGAATTCGTGTTCTATATGCCTATGAGGCTGCAGAAAAACCCCAAAAAAATCAGTTTATCCTTGCTGATGATTCAAGCATAAATTTTCCACATGCCATTTAAAAATTTACTCATACACATTCTCGTGCTTTGTATAAAGAGTTGTAGCAACAAGCAAAGCTGCGCCCAGTGAACGATAGCAAACGACTTAAGGATTTGTTAGGGGCGCTAACCCTGCATGCCGTAATATTTGTTTTTATAATGCCTGGCCCTTGTCATCCGCTTGTTCATGAACAGTAATCGGGTCGGTGAACAGCTTTGAATTTGGAATCAGAATTCTAACGCCGTCACTATTGAGTTCCGTATAGCGCAAATCAATAGAAACAACACAGCCCTCAAAACCAGCGACCTTAATGGTGTCGCCAATCTTAAACGGTTTATATAACAGGATCAGCGCACCAGAAATAAGATTGGTCACCGTGTCCTTAAGCGCAAAACCCAGGGCAAAACCTGTTAGCCCCAGCCCAGCCACCAGAGCCGAGACATTAATGCCCAAGGTGCCCAATGCCGTCACCAGACCAAAGATCATCAGGGTAATGCTGCTGGTGCGGGCAAACAGCGAAATGAGGTGACTATCAAGCTTTAAACGTTCAGATGCTTTGCTAATGGCATTTTTGATTAACTTCGACAGCACATAAAAACCAAAGGCGATGCCGACGGCTGCGCCTACCTTTGGCAGCCAGAGTGTGGTTTCAGTTAGCAGGGTTTGAATTATATTTTCCATAAATTAAAAGTTTCTGTGAGTGAGTTGATAAGGATTGAATTCATTTGTCGCAATGAAGCATCGCGTAATTTCGGTCAAATAGAGCGATTTGTTAAAACGCTTTTTTTAGTATTCTTAACCGTATTTGTTTTTCTATTTCAATAACGGAAAACATGATTACACCGATAACTATAATCAATAACCCATCTAGTAAACCTATCGCTTCTGTTTCAAACACACTTTGTAGCCATGGCACATAAGTAATAGCAAACTGCCCGATGGTAACAGCAATGACTGAGATCCATATAACACGAGTTCCAGATACTGCTTTCCAGGTTAACGATGTCTCATACATATTGCGGATAAAGAAAAGGTGAAATATTTCCAGTACGACAAGCGTATTTAAGGCCATGGTCCGCGCCAGATTTTCTGTGTACCCCTGTAAAATTGCATATTCATAAATACTGAATACACCAGCCAGAAACAGGCCGGCTACCAGAACAATATGCCACATAAGACCACCACTTAGCAGTGCTTCTTTACGAGGCCTGGGAGGTCGTTGCATGGTGTTTTCTTCTGTCGGTTCGAAGGCCAGTGCGATACCCAACGTCACTGCCGTTATCATGTTGATCCACAAGATTTGAATTGGTGTGATTGGCAGACTTAATCCAAGCATTAACGCAAGGATAATCGTCATAGCCTCACCGGCATTGGTTGGCAGTGTCCAACTGATCACCTTCTTTATATTGTCGTATACTGTTCGACCCTCGCGCACAGCAGCAACAATTGAAGCAAAATTATCGTCGGCCAATACGATTTCAGATGCCTCTTTCGCTGCCTCGCTGCCACTTTTTCCCATGGCAATCCCGACACCAGCACGCTTAAGCGCGGGGGCATCATTAACACCATCACCGGTCATGGCCACCGTCATTCCATTCGCTTGCAATGCCATGACGAGACGTAACTTATGTTCTGGACTGGTGCGGGCAAAGATCCCGGTATCCTGTACGACAGATTCGAGTTCGACATCATCGAGTTTATCCAGTTCAGTGCCGGTTAATACATTGTCATTATTTTGCAGTCCAAGTTGTTTGCCAATTGCAACCGCAGTGATGGCGTGATCGCCGGTGATCATTTTCACATCAATACCTGCTCGGTGACAGTTCTCAATAGCTTCTATAGCTTCCTGGCGTGGCGGGTCGATAAAACCTGCCAGACCCAGAAAAATCAGTGATTCTTGAATATCGATTTGTTCAAGCACAGTATGTTCGGGATTCACCGCTTTAGCGGCGAAGGCAAGGATGCGCTGACCTTGAGCCGCAACTGCATTGGCTTGTTCATTCCAGTAATCCATATCCAGCGGTTTTGTTTCACTACTACCGTTACGTTGTTCCTGGCACATGGCAAGCAGTGTCTCTGGCGCGCCCTTTATAAAAATGAATGCATGATTTTCATGGTCATGGTTTAGTGTCGCCATGTATTTGTGCTTGGTATCGAAAGGGATAACATCCGTGCGTGTCCATTGGGTTTGTATCTCGGCAGAATCCATTCCGGTTTTGTTGGAAAAAGCCATCAAGGCGATCTCCATGGGATCGCCGTGCCCATTCCACACTTCATCTTTTCTAATAAGTTTCGAATCATTGCATAGGGCAGCCACTCGGCCTAATTCATTTAACCCTGAATGTTCTTTCACAGAGACTACGTGGTCATTAATTTTTATGTCGCCCAGAGGTTCGTAGCCGGTTCCATGGATATTAAAATGTTCGTGGCTTGTAATAATCGTATCGACAATCATTTCATTTCGGGTGAGAGTGCCCGTCTTGTCAGAACAGATCACTGAAACTGAACCCAGTGTTTCAATAGCAGGTAGTCGTCGAACGATAGCATTGCGTCGCGCCATGGCCTGCACACCCACTGCCAATGTGATGGTCAATACGGCAGGCAATCCTTCAGGAATGGCCGCGACGGCGATCCCAACGACCGCCATAAACAATTCTGAGAAATCATGATGTAATACAAAATAACCAAAGAGTAAGATCAGTGCTGAAATGGCAAGAATAAACAAGGTAAGCCATCTGGCAAAAATACTCATTTGTGTTACTAACGGCGTATTCAGTGTCTGCACTTCTGTGAGTAAACCACTTATACGTCCGATTTCTGTCTGTGAACCTGTGGCAACCACCACGCCCATACCTTGTCCACTGGTGACTGTGGTGCCGCTATATCCCATACAGAAACGATCGCCTATTGGCGCATCAGTTGCGACCGGTTTGGAATGTTTATCAACAGCCATAGACTCGCCGGTCAGTATTGATTCCTGGACCTGCAAACCATGGGTTTTTAACAAGCGTAGATCGGCTGGCAGTTTGTCGCCTGCATCCAATAACACAATGTCACCGGGTACTAGTTGTTCGCCTTTAACAGTTTGGCGCTCACCGTCGCGGATGACAGAAGCACGCAATGCAAGCATACGCCGGATTGCCTCCATTGCTTTTTCTGCCTTACCCTCCTGCACAAACCCAATAACAGCATTGATAATGACCACAGCAATGATTACAAAAGTATCAACCACATGGCCAAGTAGTGCTGTAATTACAGCAGCACCCAGCAGAACATAGATAAGGATATTATGAAAATGATGAAAAAATCGCAGCAGTACATTCTGACGTGATGGCTCTGGCAGCTTATTGGGTCCAAAGGTAGTTAGTCTTTGGCTTACGCCGGCCTCAGACAAACCTAAGAGAGTTGTCTCCAGCTCTGATAATGTCTGATCTGAGGTTTTATTATGCCAGTGATTAATGTTTTTCATTGGTTCATTGTTAAGCTCATGGGGTTGAGTTTTAATGCTCGGCATAACCGGGCCACCGTAGTGGGACTTGCTTTATGCTAGGCTCTTTTAGCATACAAAAAAAACCGCGGAGGTGAGTCTGAGTTAATGCAATTGTTAGCCCTTGCGCGCGATCATTTTCTTGTGTGATTCTCTTGCCCTAGGATTTAACACCCAATCTTTGTGCATTTCTATGGTTGTTTTCCCTCTGGCTTTCAATGTAACTTGGTCCTTGCCGAGAAGCTCTGATTTCGGCAGTTGAGTCAGAATCCCATTAAGGTGATTCTCTTCATCCCTCTCTAACGAAGTGGTAATTGGTGATACTACTATCCAAAAATAGTATGAGTTTATAGATACTAGCCGTAAAGTAGCTCCAGGAACCATTCCCAATTGGCTTTCAATTCTGCAACAACGGACGGAATTTGGCTCAATATATTTTTTGCTACCATTTCCCTTTACATAATTAAGATTTCTAGATGGTTTTACTAATTCTGCACGCAAGGAAACAGAACAAGGCACTTGGGTTCCGCTTAATATATACGTGGACAGCCCCCTTAATTCTTCTGAATCAGATCCGTTTGATCTGGCAGAGTTGAAAGATATCTTGAGCAACCACCTTAACAGCCTGTTTTGATCATACTTAAATACAATTGAGCCACTCTGTTTTACGATGCGGTGAAAGTACCTATCATATAACTCGCAAATATAGTTATCTAACTTGCTAAGTTCTCCGTTATTGCATTCATCACAAACATCCCTAATCGTTAATTCACCCCGAAAAAAGTTTTCATTTTTTCTGTGATACCTGCCTGTCATTTCAGGGGTTCTCTTGATTATGCATTTTGGCCAAATATGCTCTTTCGTTATAGAGCCCGATTTACCACAGTATGCACAGTTTTTCTTGTTTGGAATGTTCATCTTATAATGGGGTAACAATGAGTAGCCCCCAAAGTGGGGTAATTAAATAGCCCACTTTGGGGTGTTTTTCCATGCTTACTTTATATCCTTTTTAGCCGGTCTTTACCAAACCACTGTTTTTTGACTTATCTATCATGGATAAACCAATCCATTAGAGTGGTTTCTATGCTCTGTATAGCTTTTGTTGTTTGCTGCGGTATTATTGAAAGCGGCAATTACCCCAATGTGGGGTATATTCCCATCTGGCAGACAATAAAAAACCCCTTCAGCATGACACTGAAGGGGTTTTTGTTTTTACGGTATGAAATTTTAACCGGTAAACTTTTTATAGGTAATGCGGTGCGGTTGTGTTGCCGCTTCATCACCGAGACGACGTTTTTTGTCTTCTTCGTAATCGGCGTAGTTGCCTTCAAACCATTCCACGTGGCTGTCGCCTTCGAAGGCGAGCATGTGGGTGGCGATGCGGTCGAGGAACCAGCGATCATGCGAGATCACCACGGCGCAACCGGCGAATTCCAGTAGTGCTTCTTCGAGGGCGCGCAGAGTTTCGATGTCGAGGTCGTTGGTGGGTTCATCAAGCAACAGGACGTTGCCGCCGCTTTGCAACAGTTTGGCCAGATGCAGGCGGTTACGTTCACCACCGGACAGATCGCCGACACGTTTTTGTTGATCGCTACCTTTGAAGTTAAAACGGCTGAGGTAGGCGCGTGAGTTGATCTGCATGCCGTTGACGGTAATGATGTCCTGACCATCTGAGATCTCTTCCCAGGCGGTCTTGTTATCATCGAGTGCATCGCGGCTTTGGTCGACGTAGGCCATTTGCACAGTATCACCAATCTTCAGTTCACCGCTGTCTGGTTTTTCCATGCTCATTAGCATCTTGAACAGGGTAGATTTACCGGCACCATTGGGGCCGATAACACCGACGATGCCACCGCGCGGCAGGTTGAAGTTAAGGTCTTCGATCAGCAGGCGATCACCAAAGCCCTTGTTGAGGTGGACTGCTTCAATAACGTTGTCGCCCAGACGTGGCCCGGGTGGAATAAACAGTTCGTTGGTTTCGTTACGTGCTTCAAAATTCTGGCTAGCCATCTCTTCATAACGGGCAATACGCGCCTTGCCCTTGGCATGACGGCCCTTGGCGTTGCTGCGCACCCATTCAAGCTCGGACTTCATCGCCTTCATGCGTGACTGTTCGCCTTTTTCTTCCTGCTCCAGGCGGGCCTCTTTTTGTTCCAGCCATGAAGAGTAGTTGCCTTCCCATGGAATGCCGCGACCACGATCAAGTTCCAGAATCCAGCCGGCGACGTTGTCGAGGAAGTAACGGTCATGGGTAACGGCGACCACGGTGCCTTCAAACTCACCCAGGAAGTGTTCCAGCCAGGCCACTGATTCAGCATCAAGATGATTGGTAGGCTCATCAAGCAGCAACATGTCAGGGGCTGACAAGATCAGTTTGCACAAGGCTACACGGCGACGTTCACCGCCGGAGAGTTTAGTCACGTCCGCATCCCAGGGCGGCAGGCGCAGCGCCTCGGCGGCAATCTCAAGCTTGCGATCAAGGTTGTGGGCATCGCCAGCCTGGATGATGTTTTCCAGCTCGGCCTGTTCTTTGGCCAGGGCATCGAAATCGGCATCCTCTTCGGCGTAGGCGGCGTAAACAGCGTCGAGGCGGGTCATGGCTTGTTTAATTTCGCCAAGGGCTTCTTCTACATTGCCGCGCACATCCTTGTTTGGATCAAGATCCGGTTCCTGTGCCAGGTAGCCAATCTTGATACCGGGTTGGGGACGGGCTTCACCATCGTAGTCTTTATCGACACCGGCCATGATGCGAATGACGGTGGACTTACCGGCACCATTCAGACCCAACAGGCCGATCTTGGCGCCGGGGAAGAATGACAGTGAGATATCTTTGATGATGGTGCGTTTCGGGGGAACAACTTTGCTCACCCGGTTCATGGTGTAGATGTATTGGGCCATAATTTTATAGATCCATTTTTGTAACTGTTATGTAGGGCGGGTCCCACCCGCCGAAAAAACTTTTTATCTGGTATCGGTGATTTAATCACTTCTGGCGGGTGGGACCCGCCCTACGTTTTGGTTTTGATTATTCTATCGTTGCCGCTATCGATTGTTAATGACTTTGCTCTTCAATATTACGTTGCTGCTGTGCGGCTGAATCCAGAATCATTTTTTCTGCTTGTTTGGCTTTGTCCAGGGCGTCAGTTTGTGTTTTAAAAACATGATCACCCTTCGGCTCATTGGCGGCCTTATCAACACTATCGGAACAGCCGCTGACGATGACAAATGTCAGTATCAATAGAACTTTATTTAGATTCATTGTCTTTCCTTTGGCTGTAGGGCGGGTCCCACCCGCCAGAAGCGATTAAATTACCGGCTATAAATCATAACGTTTACGGCGGCTGGAACCCGCCCTACGGTTTAGATTACTCTATCGTTGCCACCGTCGATAGGCAGTTGCGCTGCGGTGGTTTTGGCAAATAACGGCCCGCACAGTTCTGCCGTCAGTTCGGCGACATCATGGCTGGTGACTTCAATCTTCAAAATGTTTTTGCGTTTGTATTCATCCACCGTCAGGCCGTAATGTTTGGCACGTGCCGTCAGTACCTCTTCGGTCCAGATACCGGTGTCAAAGACGCAGTCCGGGTGCAGGGTGTTGATGCGAATATTTTCGCCGCCCCATTCCAGGGCTGCAACGCGGGTCATCTGTGTCAGTGCCGCCTTGGAGGCGGAGTAGGCGATGGCGCCGGGGCCGGGTGCGAGAAAATTTTTCGAACCCATCGCCACCACGCGGCCACCATTCGGCGCCAGCTTGAGGAAGGGGTAACATTCGCGCAGCAGTATCAGATTGGCATCGAGGTTGATGTTCATCACCTTGCGCCACTCTTCTGAACTCAGTTCCGCAATCTTGCAACCGCCGGGGAAGATGCCGGCATTCAGCACCAGCATGTCGATACCGCCAAAGTGGGCCGCGCCTTGTTTGATGGCGTTGATCAGCTGTTGGTCGTCGGCTACATCGCAACTGATGCCCAACACGTCGCCACGGTTGAAGAGGGTTTCAACTGCAGGGTTGATATCCAGCGCAATCACTGCCGCACCACGGGCCAGCATCGATTCAACGCAGGCCTTACCGATGCCGGAGGCGGCGCCGGTGATCAGGGCAATTTCACCCTGGAATGCCGCTGGTTTGCCGCCCTTGCGCAGTTTGGCCTGTTCCAGATCCCAGTATTCCATGTCGAAGACGTCTTGCGCCGACAGTGCCTGCCAGCCGCCCATTAGTTCGGCGCGGGCAATGATGTCCATCGTATGGTCATAGATGTCGGCGATGATGTTGGCCTCTTTGGCGCTCTTACCGGCGGTAATCATGCCCAGCTCTTTATCCAGAATCACGCGCGGGGCAGTGTCGAGCATGGTCTTGGGCTCGCGGGCATTGGCGGAGTTGGTATTAAAGTAGGCCTTGTATGCTTCTGTGTAGGTCTCAACATCACGGCCAATCATGGGCAACCGTTTGGTGCGGATAACATGATCCGGTGTGGCTGGGCCATGCTGTGAAATCTTGCTTACATCGCTGCGATTACAAAAAGACATCGCCTTTTCATCACGCTGACTGCGCAGCACTACCGCAAAACCACCGGCCTTTGAGACATTCAGACGCAGCTCGGCCAGGGCGACAGCATCACAATCATCTTTGGCCGGGCTGTCGTAGTTAAGATCCCAGGCGCTTTGTGACTTGATGTAATCCTCAGCCATGCCCACCAGTGTGATCATGCGCTCATAAGACTGTTTGGCGTCATCGGCAAACGAGAAGATGCCGTGGTTCATCAGTACCATGCCGATGGTGTTGGCATTGCGCTGTTTTTCAAACTCGATGGCGCAAAGACGGGCCAGATCAAAGCCGGGCATGATGTAGGGCACGTAGACCACTGTGTCGCCATAAATGGCTTTTATCTTTTCCAGACCGCCGGGGGTGTTGGTGATGGTCACCACTGCATCGGCATGGGTGTGATCAACAAACTTGTAGGGCAGGGTGGCGTGGAGGATGGCCTCAACTGATGGTGTCGGTGCAGATGCGTCAGTCATATGAGTGCGCAGCTCGTTGACCATCTGCGGATCAGAGAGGGATTCCAGTTGGGCCAGCTTGATCAGGTAATCCAGATTAACGGCAGGGAATCCGGGTGTGTCGATGGTCTCCAGATCCCAGCCACTGCCCTTAACGCACAGCAGCTGTTGTTCTTCACCGACGATATTCTTTTCCGTTACCTTGACCGAGGTATTGCCACCGCCATGTAACACCAGTGAGGTGTCACGACCCAATAGGCGTGAGGTGTAGACCCGCAGGCTCAGGTCACCCTGATATTGTTTGGCTTCGTTATCGTCCCACAGGCTTTTCATTGCCGAATCCTATCTGTAATCACAAAGCCGGTTATTTTACGGGCTTTGTCTGGCTATTGCGACATTGCTATTGGTTTGCTATCCCGGATTCCATTTCATTCCACCCAGGCTACTTGGGAGTCAAAACAAGGTTGCGGGTATCAGCAACAGCCTGTCTGTCAGGCAGCACATGGAAAAATTCATTGATCAGTTTTTCCGCCGTGGCGCGATAGGCGGTGAGTTTGCCGCCATAGATAGTCACCAGTCGTGGATTGTCTGGCTGGTCGGTATGAAAGATGGTGTCACGCGGGCGGGAGAAGGCCGAATCTGTAGTTCGGGGTAATACTCGCAATCCGGCGAATGAATCGACGATATCCTTGTGGGTGCAGTGACGGTATTTGGGAAAGTAGAAGCCCAGAGTCTGTAATAGATAACTCTTTTCTTTGGCTAAAGGATGCACCTTGGCCGGATTACCTTGATAAAGGCTTTCGGTGGTGCCAACCATGATTTTGTCTTTCCAGGGCATGACAAATACGGCGCGTTTGTCTTTGGGGGCTTCGATGTAATAGATGCCTTGTGTAACTGTGCCTTCAAGGATGATGTGGCTGCCCTGGATCAGGTCGACGGCCAGCTGGCTGACTTTTTGCGTTACCTTCTCGAGTACATCATTGACCCATGGACCAGCAGCATTGATTAGTAGACCGGCACGGCACTCGATTTGTTGTTCATTTTTTTGGTAACGAACAATGTAGCTGTGGTTGTCGCGCTCGGCTTCTACCAGTTGGGCGGGCATCTCAAGTTCAGCACCGAGTGATTGCGCTGAGCGCATCACCGCTTCGGTTAAAAGTTTGTCGTCGGTTTGGGCATCGTAATAGCGAAACACCTTTTGCAGGCCTTCGCAGTTAAGCTCGTCTAGTTGATCCCATTTATGTTTGGGGACGATCTTGAAACGGGTGTCGCCACTCAGGCCGCCAAGGGTGCTGTAAAGGGCTAAGCCGGCGCGAATCTGCCAGGCGGGCCGACTGGTTTCTGAATAGATCGGGATATAAAACGGTTTTAGTTTGACCAGGTCAGGGGCGTTTTTGATGAGCAGGGCGCGTTCATGCAGGCACTCGCGTACCAGACCGAGCTGGGCGCTTTCAAGATAACGCAGACCACCATGAATCAGTTTGCTGGAGCGGCTTGAGGTGCCGGCGGCGAGGGCGGATTGTTCTAATACCAGAACTGAATAACCTTGTGCGGCGGCGGCCTGGGCTACTCCGGCACCGTGTATGCCGCCACCGACGATGACTACATCATATTGATTCAGAGATTCATTAGGCTTCAACGCAGGCGTGTTTCTGTAGACGTTTGCTCTTGAGCATCTCGACAATGGCCATGGTTTCGACGTAGGCAGCGCCCATGTCAAACAGTTCTATGGCATGGCGGGCGTCGGTGACTTCGTAGAAGGCCCATTTCCAAGGTCCGCGCCATATGCTGGTGGCATTTTTTGGGATTTTGGTGTGATTACAAAAGAGGAAGTCCGGTGCCAGCTCGGTGGCGACAACCAGTGATTCATCATTATATTTTTTTAGAACCCAACCGATTGATTTAAAGCCCATGGCCCGTGAGCAGCGTAGTGCCAGGCTGTCATAGCCAATCAGGGTGCAGCGATCAATAATGGGTTCACATACCTTGGCTAATGAGCGGATGACCTTTTCAATACCAAAGGCATCGATGGCTTCCTGTTTGATTTCAACAAAGGCATGACAGTCTGGCCATTGTTTGAATAGTTCGATGGCTGATGCCAGAGTAGGAATGCCGACATCGGCGAATTTTTTTGGATGAAGTTTGGCTTCGTTGACCAGGATTTCACTGACTTGAGCAAACTCCATGCTGATGATGCGTTTGTTGGTGCCGGTAGTACGTTTGAGGTTGGCATCATGCAAGACAACAGGGATTAAGTCTTTGGTGAACTGGACATCGAACTCTATACATTTGGCGCCAGCCTGTAATGCAGCCTCAAAAGCGACTAATGTATTCTCGGGAAATTTTTTGGCGTAGCCGCGATGGGCGATTAGAGTAGTTTGTTCCATGGCAATATCTACGTTTTTCCTTAAATATAGTGCCTATCTTTTCAAGACGCTCTGTTTAGTCTCGTTTACTTACTTATGCCAACCCGCAAGTTAATTAACATATTGAATTAAGCAGATTATTTCAAGTTTTATCGGCGATAATTTTGTCCAGGGCTGTGCTCCACTGTTGAAAACGCTGTTTGAGCGCTGGATTGTTGCTGGCTGTAAAAGTTTGTGAATCTTTATATGCAGGCCACAGCAAAGGCCTTGCTGCGATTAAATAGGCCAGTCCTGTTGCGGTTGCCTCATGTTGTTGCGGACGGATAAGGTTGATGCCCGACAGGTCAGCGATGCGCTGACATAGACCATTCAGTTTGGATAAGCCGCCGCTGATAGTAATGTTGTCTGGTTTGTCGATGCTGTATTCCATTTCATCGAGATTGCGTTGAATCAGGAAACAAATGCTTTCAATGATTGCCAGTAGCCTGGCTTGAATATCGCCATTACCAATAAACTGTGGTTCGATGTCTGTCTGCCAGTCAGGTGAACCCAGGCCGGAGATGGTGTTGATAAACAGTGGTGGTGTGATGGGCTTGTTCAGGCAGTCGGCAACCTGTTGTTCTATATCTATATCCTTGATGGCGTGTTGTTCAGCGAACCACTGTAGTGCCCGGGCGGCGCCATTGACAGTGCCTTCAAGGGTGTAACAGCGATATGCCCCATCTTTGTAGGCCAGACTGGTGAGTAGTTTGTCGCTGTGTTTTGTTTCAGTCAGCGGACGTTGAACAAAGGCACCGGTGCCGATGTTGATATAGGCTGTTTGTAGTTTTGGTTTGCCCCAGGCGAACAGTGCGGCAGATTGATCGCCGCTGATGACTGTCATGGGGATGTTGAGACCGTCTATGTCGAGGTGACCAAAGTTGCCGCTGCTGGCGCAACAGGGAGGCAGGATATCTTTGTTTATGCCAAACAGCTGTAACAATGATGCGTCCCAGTTCTGGGTTTCGATATTCCATAACAGGGTGCGTGAGGCATTGGCGGGGTCGGCCAGCAAGGGGCGTTGTCTGATCAGGTGATAGGCAAGAAAGCTGGCCATTGGGCCGATGACAAGTTGGTTGTTTTGTTGGGCCTGTTTGACCGCAGAAATGTTGTCCAGACACCAGCGCATTTTGCTGGCGCCATAGTGGGGTGACAAAAACAGCCCCGTCCTGGTGTGAATGGAGTCACTTTTATCCTCAAACTGTTGTAGCCAATCAGCCTGGCGTCGGTCTTGCCAGCTAATGATAGGTGACAGGGCATTTCCGCTATTTCGATTCCAGCAGGCGATGCTCGAGCGTTGGCTGGCGATTCCCGCGGCTTTTATATACTGTTTGTCGCTGCCAAGTGTTTGCAGGCTCGATTCAATGGCCTGGAATGTGGCATGGATCAGTTGCTGCGGGTCATGTTCAACCCAGTCCGGATTCGGTGTATGTGTGTCTATTGGGCTTTCAGACTGGCTAATGATGTTTGCCGATTGATCAAAGACGATGGCACGACTGGCATGGCCGCCCTGGTCGATGGCGAGGTAATACTCCGGACTATTCATTAACTATATTGCGTGGTGTGCCGGCCAGAAAGGCGCTGATGTTGACGCTGATCTGATCCAGCAGACGTTGCCGTGAGGCGCGGCTGGCCCAGGCGATGTGAGGGGTGAGAATCAGGTTGGGGATGTCACCGGCAAGCAACGGGTTGCTGGGTAAGGGTGGCTCCTGGCTGAGCACATCAAAGCCTGCTCCGCCTAGATAACCGTCACGCAGGGCATCGGCCAGGGCCTGTTCGTTAACAATGCCGCCGCGGGCAGTGTTGATCAGCAGTGCGCTTTGTTTCATTTGTGCAATTTCAGCTGCGCCGATCAGGCCTTTTGTCTCGGGTGTCAGTGGACAGTGCAGGCTGATGACATCTGATTCTGTTAACAGTTGTTCAAACGATACCCGGCCTGGGCGTGGTTCACTACCACGGTGATCGCTGACTAAAACCTGCATGCCAAAGGCCTCGGCGATGTGGGCTACGGCCTGACCCAGTTCACCATAACCGATGATGCCCAGAGTTTTGCCGCTCAATTCTTCGATGGGGTAATCGAGCAGGCAGAAGTGTTGGCTTTGCTGCCAGGCCCCCTGCATTACGGCGCGACGGTATTTGCCCAGCTGGATGCTAAGTGACAACATCATGGCGAAGACATGCTGGCAGACAGAGGGGGTGGCATAACCGCGCACATTACAGACGCTAACGTTATGTCGTTGTGCCGCACCAATATCCACATTATTAGTGCCTGTAGCAGCGACGCAAATTAGTTTAAGCTTTGGCGCAGACCGGATGGCGTGCTCATCTACTATGACTTTATTACTGATGATGATCTCACTGGCGGCAATGCGTGGGCCTAGGTCCGTAGCTCGGGTCTGACCATAAAACTGCCAGTCATCAATGACATTGTCGAGTGAACTGAAGTCCAGGTCACCACGGTCTAGTGAATCGCGATCAAGAAATACACCTAACATGGTTGTGCTCCAACTTTTGTCTGGCTTTACTTTACAATGTTGTTGCACGAATGTAATTAAATAAGCAGGTAGTAAGTTATGGCTAATATTCTGTCTATCCTTCATGGCACAGTCATCGTGGCTGATCTTGAGGTAGCACAAAGGTTTTATTGTGGTGTACTGGGTTTGAATGTTGATCCTGATAGGCCTGATCTAGGTTTTCCTGGACTCTGGCTTGATGTCGGGCAACAACAAATACATTTGATGCTGTTGCCTAACCCTGATCCTGTCGATGGCAGGCCGGTGCATGGTGGCAGAGATAGGCATATCGCGTTAGCGGTTGCTGATCTGGATGATTTATTGCATCGGCTCGCTGCGGCAGGGATTGTCTATAGCACCAGTAAATCAGGTCGCAGAGCGATGTTTTGTCGTGACCCGGATGGCAATACGCTGGAGTTTATTGAGACTGTTTAGGCTCGCTTAACAAAACCTGGTGTTCATCTTCCTTGATGGATAACAAGCTGGCGTTGCCGCCGACGGCGGTGGTGTTGGTGGACAAGACCCGTTCGCTGGCAAAACGGTGCAGATAGTGCGGGCCACCGGCCTTTGGCCCGGTGCCTGACAGACCTTCGCCGCCAAACGGCTGCGTGCCGACAACTGCGCCAATCATGTTGCGATTGATATAGGTATTGCCACAATGGACGTTGCGGGCAATGTATTGCGCGGTCGAATCTATGCGGCTGTGTATGCCCAGGGTCAGGCCATAGTGGGTGTTATTGATGGCGGCAACGACTTTATCCAGTTCTGCGGCATCATATTGAATGATGTGCAGTATCGGGCCGAATACCTCACCTTCAAGTTGCTCAAGGCTGTCGATTTCGAAGGCGTGTGGTGCAAAGAAGCTGCCATCAGCACATTCAGCCGGTAGTTCCAGAGACTTGATCAGACGGGCCTCTTTTTTTATTTTATCTACGTGTTGTTGTAGCTTGAGTCTGGCAGTCTCATTGATGACCGGGCCGATGTCGGTTGTTAGCAGGGCAGGGTCACCAATCACCAGCTCATCCATGGCGCCACTGAGTAATTCAATAATGCGTGGTGCGATATCTTTTTGTACAAACAGAACTCGCAATGCCGAGCAGCGTTGACCGGCACTGTTAAAGGCCGAGGTGATGGCATCGTTGACCACTTGTTCAGGCAGCGCCGAGCTGTCGACAATCATGGCGTTCTGGCCGCCGGTTTCGGCGATGAAGGGGATGATGATTTCGCGTTGTGCCAGGGCCTGGTTGATTTGTCTGGCCGTTTCAGTTGAACCGGTAAAGGCGATGCCTGAAACTCTAGGATCATTAATCAGTTTAGTGCCTATTTCTGAACCTATGCCGGGCACAAAGTGCAGCACATCATTGGGGATGCCGGCCTGGTGTAGCAGGCTGATAATTTTTGCCGCTGCCAGTGGCGTGGCGGTTGCAGGTTTGGCGATGACGCTGTTGCCCGCGGCCAGTGCGGCAGTAATTTGGCCGGTAAAGATAGCGACAGGAAAGTTCCACGGGCTGATGCAGGCAAATACACCGCGGCCATGCAGGCTGAGTTGATTACGTTCGCCGGTGACACCGGGTAGTTCAATGGCGTGGGCGAAATCCTGTCGTGCCATGGCTGCATAGTAGCGGCAGAAATCGATCGCTTCCCGAATTTCGTTCAGGGCATCGCTGATAGTTCGGCCGCCTTCGCAGATACATAGCGCTATTAATTCAGAGCGATTTTCTTCCAGCAGATTGGCTGCTTGATCGAGGATATCTGCACGCTGTTCTGCCGGGGTATTGTTCCAGTCATTGGCGGCGTTGGCAGCCAGTGTCAGAGCGTAATCTAATACCTTTTCATCGGCGTAGGTGACTTCACCAATGGTGTGATTTTTATTGGCCGGATTGCAAATGGTCTGCTGTCTGCCCGACAGGATTTCACCGCGCACAATCGGTGCGGCTATCCATGATTTCATGGTTGCTTCGTCCAGTCCCTTGTCCAGATCATCAAGGGCAATGGGATCGCTAAGATTGATGCCGTAAGAATTAAGCCGCTGTTCACCATAGATCTTGCGTGGTAAGGGGATCGCGGGGTGACGTTTTTGTTTTAGTGTTTCGGTTTCATGCAGCGGGTTGGCAATGATCTCTTCTATGGGAAATTGTTCATCGATTATTTTGTTGACGAACGAGGTGTTGGCGCCATTTTCCAATAACCGTCTGACCAGGTAGGGCAACAACTCTTCATGACTGCCAACGGGCGCATAGACGCGACAGTTTTTGATCAAATCTTGTTCTTCAATAGCTTCTCGATATAGCTGTTCACCCATACCGTGCAGGCGTTGGCACTCATAATCCCTGTCACCGGCCATGACCGAGATGCTGGCCAGGGTATGGGCATTGTGGCTGGCGAACTGAGGATAAAACGCCGGACCTGCGTTAATGATACGTTGGGCGCAGGCCAGGTAGGCCGTATCCGTCGAGCTCTTGCGTGTATAAACAGGGTAGTCGTGCAGGCCTTGTTCCTGTGCCTGTTTAATCTCGGTATCCCAGTAGGCGCCCTTGACCAGTCGCACCGGAATGCGACGCTGAATGCGTTGATGCAGCTCATTGAGATAATCGATTACATAGATGGCGCGTTTTTGATAGGCCTGTATCGCCAGTCCCAGACCTTGCCAATCTGCAAGTGTGTCATTGCAGTAAACTTGCTCAAATATATCTAACGATAAGTCGAGTCGGTCAGCCTCTTCGGCATCGATGGTCATGTTGATGTTGGCCAGTTTTGCTGCCTGGGCCAGCTGCAGTAGTTTGTCTGAAACCTCGGCCACAACAAGATCACGTTTTGAATATTCGTAACGTGGGTGCAGTGCCGATAATTTTACCGAAATGCCAGGGTTGTCGAATAAGGAGCTGTTGCTGTCTGTGCTCGTGTGTTTGCCCAGAGTGGTGATGGCATTTAGGTAGGCAGCGAAATACTTATCGGCATCGGCCTGTGTTAGCGCTGCCTCACCGAGCATGTCGAAGGAGTAGCGGTAGGGTTTGTTGTCTTTCTCAAGGCTGTGTTCAAACGCTGCTTCGATGCTGGTGCCCATAATAAACTGCTGCCCCATAATCTTCATTGCTTGTTTTATAGCAGCACGAATTACCGGTTCGCCGCTCTTGCTAACCAGACGTGAAAAAAATGAACTGCTTTGGTGGACCATCTCTGGTGCTAGTTGGACAATGTGTCCGGTAAGCAACAAACCCCAGGTTGAAGCATTAACGAAGAAGGAACTGCTTTTGCCCAGATGTGTGTTCCATTCGGCCTGTGTCAGTTTGTCTCTGATCAGGCGGTCAGCCGTGCTTGAATCAGGGATGCGCAGCAGGGCCTCAGCCAGACACATCAGCATCACACCTTCCTGTGAACTGAGGTCATATTCCTGCAGCAGGGCATCAATGCCACTATTTGAGGTGCTGATTTGGCGCACCTTTTCGACTAGCGTGCGGGATAAGTCCTCAATTCGTTGCAGCTGCTCATCATCGAAATGCAGCGATTCCAACATGGTGGTGAGCAACGAGTCCTCATCAATCAAATAGGCTTGATTGATTGCAGCTCTAGCAGGTGTAGGTGGTAAGAGTGGTTTTGCTTGAATCACGCCCAGATTCCTTCCTGACAGTTAGCTTCTTTTGTCTAATGTATTAATTTTCTGGTCTTAAAACAATTAGCGGCCTGTTACTTGAAAAATCTAGTTTTTCCAAGCAATTAGCGGGACGGTGGAGGGGGCTTAAATTGCATACACAGGCGTTTTGGTATAATATCCCGCGCCTTACATGGAGAAGTGTCCGAGTGGCCGAAGGAGCACGCCTGGAAAGTGTGTGTACGTCACAAGCGTACCGAGGGTTCGAATCCCTCCTTCTCCGCCAGAATCTTTAAAGCCAGCTAAATGCTGGCTTTTTTGTTTTGATGGATAGCATTAATACATTGTGTGGCTGTGTATCAATGCCTCAGAACTGGTTAAAGAGGCTGTTCTAAGTGGCTGTTATTAAATGAAATAGAACTCACTTTTCGCTTTCACGGTTCCTCTGAGACAAATAAATACACGCATACCAGCAGGTATGATTTGAAGGATAAAACTGTATGACTATTGAGCAAACATTATTGCAACGCTGTGGCTCAAAGTGCGAACTCTGCGCTTCTGACTCAAAGCTGGTGGTTTATGAAGTGCCGCCGGTGACAGCCCCTAGTGCAGATAACTGCATCATGGTTTGTGATGTTTGCCATGCACAAATTAACAATCCTGCCAGCATGGATGTTAATCATTGGCGTTGTCTTAATGACAGTATGTGGAGTCAGGTTCCTGCAGTTCAGGTGATGGCATGGCGTCTTCTAAAGCAGCTATCAACAGAAAGCTGGGCGCAGGATTTGTTTGACATGCTTTATCTTGATGATGAATTAAAACAGTGGGCCGAGGCTGCAGTTGGTGATAGTGACGATGACGCAGTGCCAACTAAAGATAGCAACGGCAACGTATTGCAGGATGGTGACACGGTAACGCTTATCAAAGACCTTGATGTAAAGGGTGCGGGTTTTACCGCTAAACGTGGCACAGCGGTACGCGGTATTTCCTTGACCTCTAATCCAGAGCAAATTGAAGGTCGTGTAAACGGCGTGCGGATTGTCTTGTTAACCTGTTTTTTGAAGAAGTCATAACTTTCATTAGACTTTTAATCAGCAATAAAAAAACCGCCTTACAGGCGATTGCTGTCTCACAGTTATGAAATAAATAACATAGCTTGAACTCTGTTATTACAGTGTAAGTGCTAACAAAACAAACTCTACCATCTCGGGGTCAAGCCGATCGCCCACTCGACACTGGCAAGGCTTAATGAAAGCCGGCCAGTGGACAATCAAGCCCTGCGTGACCAGCGGAGCACATTATGCGGGTGATGCTGGTGAATTTGTTCGAGAGAATGACCTTGAAAGAGATGCTGGATCTACATCCATCCAGACATCAAAAAAGCGAACCCCAGATGAGGTTCGCTTTATGATTGTCAATTCTGGGACAGCAATGGGTTGTGCTGGCCCTTTTAGCGTTCCAGAATATAAATCAGATTTAGAACTTGTGCTCGATACCGAGGCCCATGGTAGTAGTCTCTTTCTTGCTGGTGGCATCATCGTCAAGCGCAGAGTAGTAGGCAAATACTTTGGTTTGTTTGCCCAGCTTTTGATCTACACCAAATGCGATCTGGTCGGTTGTTATTGCAGCAGCAGTTGAACCAACAGCGACTTGACCCTTCTCATCAGAAGAACCCAGTTGCAGCTTCAGAGTGGTGTTGTTCATTTTGTAAGCGCCACTCAGCACATAGCCGCTACCTTCTTTCTTGGTCTTGGCCGAATCTTGTGACTGGTTGAACAGGGCGCCAACTGTGTAATTGTCGATTTTGTATTGGGCAACAACGCGGGTTACATCTTTGTTTGAGGTTGCATCATCGACTTTGCTGTCGGTCGCCAGTGCCAGGTAAAGCCCTTTTTGTTTATAGCTAATAGATGCTGACGTTCCGGCATCGCCATTGGCGCTTTCATCATGGAACTGACGCATCACAGCAACCTTAACGCCTGAGAATGATGGTGACGTGTACATGGCTGCATTTTTTACTCGCTCTTCACCGTATACCAGTTCTTTGATATCTGCTTTATGCAGGTCGTTGAATAAATCAACCTTCTTTTGAGCTAGCTTCAGAGGGGTGTCATGGATACCTGCGATGACTGTACCAAAGTTGCTTTTGATACCAACAAAGCTATTACGCTGTTTGAACTCATCCCCTGTACCACCTGCATCACCCGTGTGAGGTGCAATTTCATATTCCAGCTGATAAATGGCTTTCAGGTCATTTTCCAGGTCAGTTTTACCTTTGAAACCAAAACGTGAAGCATTGCTGGTCATGCTGCTGTCATCTTTGGTGGTGGTGTTGCCAGTTTTGGCTTTTTCGCTGACAACAGTCAGGTTGATCTTGCCGTAAACCTTGCCGTCAATTGGGCCTTCAGCCAGAACGTTGGCGCTGAAAGGCAGTGCAGTGGCCGCGGCCAGTATCATAGGGATGGTTTTTTTCATTACTACAGTCCTCATTATTTCTATTGGTATAAAAATCGTTACCAGAATCTCTTTGGTGAGGCGCATTGTGGCGAGGCTTTATGACAGTAGTTTTGCTATTTGATGACGGTTTTGTGAATGTGTATTGCAGTTTGATGATTAAATTTCGTCATGGAAGCTCCAAGCTTGTTTATAGAGGAGGGGCAGCTGTAGTAGAATCCCCACTTTTGCAGGCAGGTCAGTAATGCTGGAAATCAACACTATCGTTCGTCAGATCAAAGATATGCAGGGGCGTACCGATTCCCTTAGGGGGTATCTTTGACTTTGAAAACAAACAAGAGCGGCTAGTTGAAGTAGAGCTGGAACTGGCGGATCCTGCGATTTGGAATGACCAGGAACGGGCCCAGGCCCTGGGGCGGGAGCGCTCTGAGTTAGAGCAGGTGGTTAAAACCATTATTGATCTGGACGCCAACCTGGGCGATGCCGAAGAGATGCTGGTGTTCGGTGCTGAGGAAGATGATCAGGATACGGTCGACTCGGTAGAGTCTGATTTGGCGGATCTGACAAAGCGGCTTGAGGTGCTGGAATTTCGGCGCATGTTTTCCGGCGAGATGGATCCCAATAGTGCCTTCCTGGAAATTCAATCTGGTTCTGGCGGCACCGAGGCTCAGGACTGGGCCAATATCCTGTTGCGCATGTATTTGCGCTGGGGTGAGCGTCGCGGTTTCAAAACCGAGTTGATTGAATGTTCCGAGGGTGAGGTTGCGGGTATCAAGGGTGCCACCATTCATTTTGAGGGTGAGTACGCCTATGGTTGGCTGCGTACTGAGACCGGCGTTCACCGGTTAGTGCGTAAGTCACCGTTTGATTCGGGTAATCGCCGTCACACCTCGTTTGCCTCGGTGTTTGTTTCGCCTGAGGTGGATGACGACATCGATATCGACATCAATCCGGCTGATCTGCGTATCGATGTCTACCGCGCCAGTGGTGCCGGTGGGCAGCACGTTAATAAGACTGAATCAGCGGTGCGTATCACCCATAACCCAACAAACATCGTGGTACAGTGCCAAAACGATAGGTCGCAGCACAAGAACAAGGCCACTGCCATGAAGCAGCTCAAGGCCAAATTGTATGAATTTGAGATGATGAAACGGGCCGGCGACCAACAGCTTATTGAAGAATCTAAATCTGATATCGGCTGGGGCAGTCAGATCCGTTCTTACGTGCTGGATCAGTCCCGCATCAAGGATCTACGTACCGGCGTTGAGACCGGCAATACCCAGGCAGTGTTGGACGGTGATCTGGATCAATTTATCGAGGCCAGCTTAAAGAGCGGTCTGTAAGAAATCAATTAAAGAGTTAGCAATGACACAAGAACAACAGCCACAAGATGAACACAAACTCATCGCCGAACGCCGCGCCAAGCTGGATGAGATCCGTGAAAAACGGATTGCCTTTCCCAGCGATTTTCGCCGCAATGTCATGGCCGGTGAGTTGCAGGCCGAATATGGCGAGAAGGAAAATGAGGCGCTTGAGGCCGAGCCGGTCAGAGTCAAGATCGCTGGCCGCCTGATGGCCAAGCGGGTGATGGGCAAGGCCAGCTTTGCCCAGTTGCTGGATCAGTCCGGGCGTATGCAGATATTCATTCAACGCGACAGTGTTGGTGAGGGTGTCTATAAAGAATTCAAGACCTGGGATGTTGGTGATATTTTTGCTGCCGAGGGGGTGATGTTTCGTACCAAGACCGGTGAGCTGTCGGTCAAGGCCGCTGCCATTCGTTTGTTGACCAAGTCGTTACGGCCGCTACCAGATAAATTCCACGGCCTGGAAGATCAGGAAACCCGCTACCGTCAGCGTTATCTGGACCTGATTATGAATGATGCCTCGCGTGAGACCTTTCGTATCCGTACCCGCATCATCAAGCACATTCGCAGTTACCTCGATAACAAGGGTTTCATGGAAGTCGAAACACCGATGATGCATGCCATTCCTGGTGGTGCGACGGCTCGACCATTTGCCACCCATCATAATGCTTTGGATCTGCCGATGTTCCTGCGTATTGCGCCGGAGTTGTATCTGAAGCGTCTGATTGTGGGTGGTTTTGAAAAAGTCTATGAGGTCAATCGCAATTTCCGCAATGAGGGGGTTTCGACGCGTCATAATCCGGAATTCACCATGCTGGAGTTTTACGAGGCTTATTCTGATTACAATGACTTGATGGATCATACCGAAGAGCTGCTGCGAACCATGGCGCTGGAAATACTTGGTGACACCAAGGTGCCATATCAGGGCGATGTCTATGAATTTGGCAAACCCTTTGCCCGTCTGACGGTGAAGCAGTCGATTCTGCTTTATAACAAAGAGATTACTGAGGCTGAGCTGGACGATATTGATAAGGCCCGTTCTATTGCTGAGTCTCTTGGTATTCAATTGAAAGATGGCTTTGGCCTGGGCAAGATTCAGATCGAGATCTTTGATAAGACGGTTGAGCATCTTCTTAAAGAACCGACCTTTATCACCGCCTATCCGACCGAGGTATCACCGTTGGCGCGTCGCAATGACGACAACCCATTTGTCACCGATAGATTCGAGTTCTTTATTGGCGGCCGTGAACTTGCCAATGGTTTTACCGAGTTGAATGATGCCGAGGATCAGGCCGAGCGTTTCCGTAAGCAGGTGGAAGAGAAGGATGCCGGTGATGATGAGGCGATGCACTTTGATGCCGACTATGTCCGCGCCCTGGAACATGGCATGCCGCCGACTGCAGGTGAGGGGATTGGTATCGATCGCCTGGTGATGCTGTTCACTGATGCGCCGTCGATCAGAGATGTGTTGTTGTTTCCGCATATGCGGCCAGAAGGATAAGGCTTATTTGAGGCAAAAAAAACCGGCTGAGATAGCCGGTTTTTTTATCAGATAATTCTGTTCTTTGTTTAAGTTCGGAACATGTCTTGAATCATGTTCACTTCTTCCTGTGCCTCTTCAATGACATTGATACTTTCCTCTGGCGTTAGCCCCAGTTTTTTAAAGGCGGTCGCCTCGGCCCAGTCGCGTTTGGCCAGGGGGTGAGGGGTGCCGATATGGCTGAGTATATTGGCTACGGTAACTACGTCGACATAATCAACCCCGTCGCCTGAGTCATAGTTAAGATCTTCGTGGTTGGAAACCACGTCAATGAGCTCCTGAGGAAAGTTCCAGTCGTCAAGAATGGCGGTGCCTATTAAGTTGTGGATTTTGGCTACAATGTTTTGCAGCAGCTCCTCATCTTCAAGCTCAGGGATATTGGCCGCCTCTGTATAGATAGGGATGGCGCCAATATCGTGGATTAGCCCGGCTAACATGGCTTGATCCGGTTTTAATTTGGTGAACTTACGTGCCAGTATCATGCTGATGGCGGCTACTTTGGTGCTGTGTAACCAGAGTTCCTTGAGGTGCCTTTCAATAGCGGGGTTATCGCCTTTTCGATATAGCTGCTCCATCACCAGACCGGTAACAATATTGCGCACCACGGTCTGGCCTAGACGGCTGATAGCGTTCTGTAGATTTTCTATCGGGGTTGAGGGGCGATAAAGTGGGCTGTTGGCGACTTGTAAAAGTTTAGTTGTTATGACTGGGTCGACACCAATGGTGATGGCAATTTTGGCTGCTGATGAGTCAGGATCCTGTACTACCTCACGTATCTTCAGGGCAATCTCAGGCAGGGTCGGTAGAACGATGCGGTTGTTGTTTATATCATCGAAAAACTTTGACAAGATTTGGTTTTCAAGTGCCACAATAGCTCCTTGCAATATGCTATAGAAAGTGCGTGTAACTAATTAACCTGAAATGATTTTTTGTATTTCAGCGATGTCTGCCTGAGCTTCGATTAAGGCCTTGATGCTTTGCTCGGGGGTTAAGCCCAGTTTGTTGAAAGCAGGTATGGTGTTCCAGTCTACTGAGTTGTATTTGTTGCTGGCTTTGCCCATGAGGCTGTGCAGACTGGCGACCATAACTACATCGGTGTAGTCAGCTTCAGGGCCTGGGTCGCGGTTGATGTCTTCATGCTCAGCCGCCACCTGAATTAGCTCTGCTGGGAAGCGCCACTCTTCCAATATCAAGCGGCCGATCTCGGGGTGGAGTTTGTCAATGATGCGGTAGAGCATCTCCTTGTCTTCGATGATCTCAGGAGATTTCGCCGCGCGTTTGAGTATAGGCAGCATGCCGATATTGTGGATTAGCCCGGCTAGCATGGCTTCATCCGAATTAAGCTTGGTAAAACGTTTGGCCAGAACGTGACTAATGGCTGCAACCCTTGCGCCATGCACCCAAATTTTGAGTAGATCTTTTTTGATCGGGCCCATTTGATCGGCCTGGTATAACTGCTGCATTACCAGACTGGCAACCACATTGCGGACGCAAATCCCACCTAAACGAATCACTGCTGTGCGTACATTTTCAACAGAATTAAGTCCCTTGAAAAAGACACTGTTGGCCACCTGTAGCAGGCGGGCTGACAGGGCGGCATCTGTGCCCACAAGCGCGGCAATCTTGTCGGGTGAGACACTAGGGTCATCAACTAGTTTTCTGACCCTAAGTGCCACTTCGGGCAGGGTAGGCAATTCAAGCTGCCCTCTACTGACGTCTTCCATCAATGTGGCGATGAATTTGTCTTCCGCATCCACTTAATATAGGCCCCATTTTTATGTTTATCTGATATTTCTTAAGCTATCGGTCATGTTTGTATTAACTCAAGTTATCTAGTGGATAAGGCAGGGGTTTGAGAGTCAGTGGTGAGGTCTTGCTTTCATGCTGATGTAATGGCTGATTTTCGGCTGACTCGATTTCCACCACGATGAGCAGATCGCTACCGCCATCGGCGGCGGTTTGAGCAATTACAACAGCACCTGTTTTGCGTGGCTCGTCGCCGTGAACGAATATGCTGTCACCGGGTTGAGCTATGGTCTCATCGTCACTATGGGCCAGATACATACGGCGTTTCAGTTTGCCCAGATACTGCATCCGAGCGACTACTTCCTGGCCGGGATAACAGCCTTTTTTGAAGCTTAGTCCATCAATCGCCTGCAGGTTGACCATTTGCGGCACAAAGGCCTCAACATTGGCCTGCTTGATGACCGGGATGGCTGCGTGGATGTCGAGCAGTTGCCAGGCATTGGTCGATACTTCTTTAACAAAAGTGCCGAGTTTGTTGTTGAGAGATTTAATCTCTTTAGCCGGGCCAATAATCTGGAAGCGCGGGTGTGGCCCGGGAATACGAATGATACTGATGTTTTCGTTGGTTACCACCTGATTGATCGCCTCTGGTGGCTGACCGACCATGGCCATCAGCTTCTGTTCTGAGTTGGGGCCAGAAACACCAAGCTGGCTAATGCCGTCACTCTCATCTGTCAGGGTTACCTTGGACATCAGCACGAACATGCTCAGGCGTTTGTGGGTTGCTTCAACCAGCTCTCGCGGCATGCTGAGATAATAGACATCATTGACTTTGAATATGCGGAACAAGGCCAGGATGCGACCCTTGGGGCTGCAATAGGCGCTCAACTGACTGCTGTTTTCGTTGACACCTTGTTTTAAATCATTGGTGAACTGGGCGTGCAAAAAGGTTTCTGCATCATCCCCATCGACCTTGATCAAACCATAATCACTTAGTACGGTAACAATGTCGGCATTCAAAACTGCTTCAAATTCGTTCATGATTCGCTTCTATATTGTATGGGAATTAAAGGTCTGGTTCTGCCAGATGCTGAATCATAACGTAGTCTTGGCCTAGAAGTAATGTTGGACTAATATGGGCACTCAGATACACTAAGAGCTTGTATGAAAAATAAAAAAACTGACACAAGACCGGTCAACCTGAACCTGCTGAAAATTAGGCAGCCAATTACCGCGATTGCCTCCATTGGCCACCGTATCTCTGGTGTGCTGTTATTCCTGTCCATTCCGTTTTTCATCTGGATGCTTGATAGATCATTACAAGGTCCGCCGGGCTTTGTCGATGTCACTGCATTATTTGATAACGGTCTGATAAAGCTATTGGCACTGTTGTTTGCATGGTCAGCGGCACATCACTTCTTCGCTGGAATACGTTTTCTGCTGCTTGATATTGAGATCGGTCTCGATCTGGCAACAGCCCGAACGTCTGCCATGGTTGTTAATGTGTTGGGCGTGATCGGTGTATTGATCGCAATGGTTATGATTTTATGAGCTGGCGTATGAGTGGTTTAAATGCTTGGTTGTTGCAACGTGTAAGTGCTGTTTATCTAGCTGGATTTCTGGTTTATTTCCTTGTCACATTGTTGACCTGTGCACCGGAGTCATATATCGATTGGCATGACTGGATGTCATCCATCCCTATGGCGTTAGCGACCACGCTGTTTTTTATTGCCCTGTTGTTCCATGCCTGGGTCGGCATGCGCGATGTGTTGCTCGATTATGTGAAACCCTTTGCCTTGCGCTTAAGCATGTTGATATTGCTGGCGGTTGGTCTGGTGGTGATGGGCCTGTGGGTTGTTCGTATTTTATTAACAGGAGCACCATAGTGTACCTCATTGCTATTAATAGTGCTTTCAGAGAGCACCCAATACGTCAATGCAAGACGCAGTCCGCCGGGAATGGCGCGTCCTTTCCAAGGGCTGCAACGCCGCAGTGGCGTATTGAGTGCTCTCCCTACGGGCCATCCGCAAAGCGGCCATCCACCGTGTTGCGTCCCCTTGAGGTAGAGTGGCTACCCCTGCGGAGACGCGCCTTGTGCCTGACCACTTTGCGGTTGGCTGAATGTACTATTAATAGCAATGAGGTACACCAGTGAGTAGTTCAATTCCAGTCCGTAGATTTGACACGCTGGTGATTGGTGCCGGTGGTGGTGGTCTGCGTGCTGCCTTGCAAATGGCCCAGGCCGATGCCCATGTAGCAGTGGTTTCAAAGGTCTTTCCAACCCGTTCCCATACCGTTGCGGCCCAGGGAGGCATGAATGCCGCGTTGGCTAATGTGTTGCCGGACAACTGGCATTGGCACATGTTCGATACCATCAAGGGCAGTGACTATCTGGCTGATCAGGATGCGGTGGAATACATGTGTCGCGCAGCACCTAGATTGGTGGTTGAGTTGGAGCATGCCGGTGTTCCATTCTCGCGTCTGGACAACGGCAAGATCTATCAGCGGCCATTCGGTGGCCAGAGCCAAAACTTCGGTGGTGATCAGGCGGCCCGTACCTGTGCTGCGGCCGACCGTACCGGTCACGCCATTCTGCATTCACTGTATCAACAGAACATTCATGCCAAGACCCATTTCTTTGATGAATATCTGGCGCTGGATCTAATCTATGATGATGACGGCACTATCCTGGGTGCCGTGGTGATGGAGATAGAAACCGGCGAGACGATGATCATCGAGGCCAAGGCCACCTTGCTGGCCACCGGTGGTGCAGGACAGATCTTCCGCACCAACACCAACGCTCATATTAATACCGGTGACGGCATGGGCATGGCCTTGCGCGCCGGAATTCCATTGCAGGACATGGAGTTCTTCCAGTTTCATCCTACTGGTATTGCCGGCAAGGGCATGTTGATTACCGAGGGTGCCCGAGGTGAGGGTGGTTATCTTCTGAATAAAGATGGTGAGCGTTTCATGGAGCGTTATGCCCCCAACGCCAAAGATCTGGCCAGCCGTGATGTGGTCAGTCGTTCCATTTACACTGAAGTGAAAGAAGGGCGTGGCTGTGGCCCCAATGCCGATCACGTCATGCTCAAGCTTGATCATCTTGGTGTCGACGTGATTCAAAAACGCCTGCCTGGTATTCGTTCGACCATTCAAACCTTTTTAAATATTGATCCGGTTAACGAAGCCATTCCAGTTTACCCAACGGCGCACTACACCATGGGCGGCATTCCCACCAATCGTCATGGTCAGGTGGTAGCTCCGCTGGGGCAAACTGCTGAAGAGACTGTGCAAGGTTTGTACGCGGTGGGCGAGTGTGCCTGTGTTTCAGTGCATGGTGCTAATCGTCTCGGCGGTAATTCGCTGTTGGATATTGTGGTGTTTGGTCGTGCCGCCGGCAATCACATCATCGAATACCTCAAAGAAAATCGTCATCACCGTCCAATCAGCGGTGACAGCATCGACAAGGCTATGGCCCGTTTGGCTCGCTGGGATCAGAAGGGTGAGGGTGAATCGGTTAGACAGCTCAAGGATGAGTTGAAGAAGACCATGGAGGACTACTGCGGTGTGTTCCGCACCGATGAGATTTTGTCCGAAGGTGTAGACAAGGTTGTTGCCCTGGAAGCACGTCTCAAGGATGCCCGTCTGCAGGATCATAGCCGAGTCTTCAATACTGCCCGCGTTGAGGCGCTGGAACTTGAAAACCTGATGGATATCGCCCTGGCGACAGTCTGCTCGGCCCATGCCCGCCATGAGAGTCGCGGTGCCCATTCGCGCATTGACTACCCCGATCGTGATGACGAGCGCTGGCTCAAACACAGCCTGTTTTTTAAAGAAGGGCGCAAGCTTGATTACAAGCCGGTGCGTATGAAGCCTTTGACGGTTGATTCATTCCCGCCAAAAGCGCGAGTTTATTAGAGATATATTGGTGTGCGCAGCTATAAGAAATTGATCAAGCCGATGATGGCAAGGCGCGAACGAGTGAAAAAGCGCAGTTTACATGGAGTAAATGAGCATTTTGAGCTCATTCACTCTAAAGAGTACAAGCGCAACGCCGCCAGCGCGGCTTCAGCGATTTTTTAGAGGTGCCCTAATGCGTTTTTCTATTTACCGCTACAACCCTGAAACCGACGATAAACCCTATATGCAGGAGTTTGAGGTCAAGGTGCATGCCGGCATGATGCTGCGTGATGCCCTGCTTGATATTAAGGTGCAGGACGAAAGTTTTTCCTTTAGACACTCATGTGGCGAAGGTGTCTGTGGTTCAGATGGGGTCAACATCAACGGCACGAATGGTCTGGCTTGCGTGACACCTATCTCGGTACTTAAAGAACCAGTCGAGGTGCGACCTTTCCCCGGTCGTCCAGTGATTCGTGATCTGGTGGTGGACATGACTCAGTTCTATCATCAGTACCGTTCGGTAAAACCCTATTTGACTGTGCATGACCCCGAGCCGGAAGAAGAGTATCGCCAGTCGCCGGAAGAGCGTGAAAAACTCGATGGCCTGTATGAATGCATCCTTTGTGGTTGTTGCTCCACAGCTTGCCCATCTTTCTGGTGGAATCCAGACAAGTTCCGTGGCCCGGCTGCTTTGTTGCAATCCTATCGTTTCATCGCCGACAGCCGTGATCAGGCTACGGCTCAGCGCCTGGAAGAACTGGAAGGGCCTTATCGATTGTTCCGCTGTCACAGCATTATGAATTGCGCCAACGTTTGTCCCAAGGGTCTCAATCCCACCAAGGCGATAGGCGAAATCAAAAAGATCATGCTCAAAAACAATATCTGATGAACTCAATAGTAGAAGATAGCGCTAAGCAAAAGGCCCGGCTGCAATGGCGCTGTCGCCGTGGCATGTTAGAGCTGGACCTGCTACTGCAACCCTTTGTCGAAAATGTCTACGACAGTCTAAGCGCAGACGACAAACACAAATTTCACCTGTTGCTGGATCTACAAGATCAGGAGTTGCTGGAATGCCTTATGTTGCAAACACTACCGCAGGACGAGAGCCTTAATGACATCATCAGCCAAGTTCGCAGTACCGTTTAGAATCAACCTCAAAACTTCCTTCATCCTCAGCGGCGCCTTGCTGTTTATGTACCTTGGTGCCTTCTATTGGCTCTGTGCCTTTGATCTCAATCTACTGATTAAACTTTTTGTAGTAACCGGTCTCATTGTGGGTTTTATCAATCACACCCGGCAATACCTGTTTAAAACCAGCAAGCGGGCAATCATCAATTTAATCTGGCATGACCAGAATCAGTGGCAGCTGGATACCGCTAGTGGTGAAAGGGTCAAAGCCAAATTGTTAGGCAGTAGTTTCGTCAATCCGTGGTTGATTGTTTTGAACTTCAAGCCAGAGCAGGGCGGGCGGATGTTACCTGTGGTGATTATGTCGGACGGGGTGGATAGCACGACCTTTCGGCGTTTGAGTGCCAAATTGAGAATGTATGGCGCTGAAGCTGCTAGTGATTCCGTGTAGCTTGGACTACTCTTTTTGTGGAATGAGCTTCATTGATCAAGCTAGTGGTATGTTTTTTAATCGAAAATACCAATTAGTTTATGGGGAATAATCAATTTTACCGACTTGTGTGTTTGCTCTATTCTAATCCTCAAGGAACATGATTACAGATCATTTTGAGATTTAGATTAACCCAAAAGGAGAAGGACGATGAGCAAAGCCACCTTGACTACTTCAGCCGGTGCCCCGGTAGCAGAAGATAACAACAGTATCAGTGTCGGTGAACGCGGGCCGCTAACTTTCGATAACCACTACTTATTTGAAAAGCTGGCTCATTTTAATCGTGAGCGGATTCCTGAGCGTGTCGTGCATGCCCGAGGTACAGGTGCCTACGGTACTTTTACGTTGAGCAAGAGCATGAGCGAGCATAGTATTGCCAGCTTTCTGCAGACTGAAGGCCAACAGACCGAGGTCTTTGTGCGTTTCTCTACTGTTGGTGGTGGCCAGGATTCCAGCGACTATGCCCGTGATCCACGTGGTTTTGCGATCAAGTTCTATACCGAGCAGGGTAACTTTGACCTGGTCGGCAACAATACACCGGTGTTCTTTTTGAATGATCCGATCAACTTCCCCGATTTTGTTCATTCACAGAAAAAAGATCCGCGCACCAATACCCCAAATCCGGCGGCAATGTTTGAGTTTTGGGCCAATCATCCGAACTCACTGCATCAGATGACCATCCTGATGTCGGATCGTGGTATCCCAGCCTCTTATCGGCATATGCATGGTTTTGGTTCGCATACTCTGAGTTTCTGGAACGACAAGGGTGAGCGCTTCTGGGCCAAGTGGCACCTGAAGTCAAACCAGGGTATCAAGAATGTCACTGATGCAGAGGCTGCTGGTATGCCTGCTCATGGTGCGCAGCAGGACCTGGTTGATGCTATTGGTAATGGCGACTTTCCCAGTTGGACTGTAAAGGTGCAAATCATGACTGAAGAGAAAGCGCGTAACTATCACATCAACCCGTTCGATCTGACCAAGATCTGGCCGCATGGCGATGTCCCGCTGATCGAGATTGGCCAGTTGGAGTTGAATCGTAATGTTGACAACTATTTCGCCGAGACCGAGCAGGCAGCCTTTGCGCCTAGCAATCTGGTGCCTGGCATCGGTGCCTCGCCTGACCGGATGTTGCAGGCTCGTCTGATGGCCTATCAGGATGCGCATCGTTATCGTGTTGGTGCCAATGCCAATCAGATTCCAGTCAATGCGCCCAAGTGTCCGGTGAATCACTACCAGCGTGATGGTGCTATGGCAGGCATGTGTCCGGCTCATGGTGGTGGGAATAACCAGGGTAGTGGGGTGAACTTCTATCCCAATGATAGAGCTGATCAGGGCGAGGCGGCCCCGGCACCTCAGGTGGGTGCGCCACCGATGCCGGTTGAGGCCGATGCCTGGATCAAAGCATATGATACGGCCGAGTATGACCACTACAGTCAGGCCGGTGATCTGTATCGTTTAATGAGTGATGAGCAGAAAGATAAGCTCACGGCGACTATCGCTGGTGGTTTGATTCATGCTTCGGTGTCAGCTCAAGAACGGATGTTGGCGCAGTTTGCCCAGGCGGATGCAGACTATGCCGAACGAGTGAAGCAGGCGATGGCGAGTTAGGCTAAAAAACTACCTGTAAAAAAGCCGGGCCAACACTGTGTTGCCCGGCTTTTTTATTGGATCAATAGTTGGTTAAGTGTTTATTGCCCTGCCCGAATGTCCTGAATCATCTTCATTACCGTGTCGGTGTCAAAGGGTTTGTCACAGATACCGGAAACGCCGGCCTGCTGCACAGCGGCCAGACGGCTGCCATTTTCTTCGCTGGTGACCATTAATATGGGAATGCTGCGCTGCATACTGTTTTCGCGGATATGACGGGTGAGTTCTTCGCCATCCATTACCGGCATGTTGTAGTCGGTAAACACCATATCGAAAAAGCTTCTTTCCAATATCTCAACCGCTTCGCGGCCGTTTTCGGCCTCGGTGATGTTTTCAATTCCCAGGTTTCTTAACACTCGGCTAATATGTTTACGCGCCATGAGACTGTCATCAACCAGCAGAACTTTTAATTCATCCAGCCCCATTTCTTCAATTTCAGGCCTGCCAGTGTCTATGAATCTGGTGGTGCCTATCAGAGCCCTACGCAAGTCGTCGCTGGAAAATGGTTTGGGTAATATGGCAACAATGCCGGCCTGACGAATCGGGTCAAGCTTGGCGAAAGAGGTTTCGGTGGAGACCAGCATAAAGGAAATATCTCCCAGCTCTGGGTCACCACGCATGGTTTTTATTAAATCAGTCGCGGTCATGTCAGGTAGATACATTGAGCTTGCCACCAGATCAGGCGGGCTTCTGCGCATACTGGCCAGGGCCTCGGCGCCATTGTTACAGCACTCTATATTGCGAACATCCAGGTTTTTCAACTGATCCTCAATGAATCGAGCTGATGTCATTGAGGGTTCGACAATTAGAATTGAAAGTTCGTTGATAGATATTGAATTCATGCTCTTCCAGCCAGATTTTTGTAAAGCCTATAGACTATCGGCTGGTGGTCAGATTTATTTAGTGATTAATATGATGTAGTGGCTCTAATGGATTGATTTTTATGAGGTATAGCAGGTGGTGGATATTAATACCAGACTGATAAATATACCTGCATTACATTACTGGAGAAGCTATAGAATGGTTCTGTGCCGATATCAACTCCTTCCACCGAAGCATCCCTGAAATCCTGATAATCAAACATCATGTGATCAAAGGCGAGGTTGATGCTGCCTTTATCTATGAGCTTCCAGCCTTGCTGGGCCAGGTCGTAGCTGACACTGAATCCCAGGGTTTGATTGGTGTAGGTGCTTAGTTCTTTATCGCGGGCCATGAAGGCCTGTACGCCTGGGGCACTAAAGAGATCGCTATAAAAGCTGGCACGACTTTGATCATAGTGGCGATAACGCAGATCAATAATCCACTCTTTACCTATGGGGTGAGTGTAAGCAAGTTTTATATTGTTGGCGTTAATGCCCCAGGTATCACTGAATAGGCGGTATTCACCGCTGACCGCCGCGCGGTAGGGCAGATAATATTTCAGCTGTGTTGTTACAGAATTGCTGGAGCGAGTATTTGGATAGACTTCAGAGGCCCAGCTGTCGTCGGCAAAACGGACCTGGCGATAGGGATTGTTGAGAAAGCCTTTGTCGGTGATTAATTCGTAATTGAGTCCGGCTATCATGTTCTGGCTCAGGATCTGTGACAGACCAAGGCGAAAGTTGTGTCGGTCGGCATGATCGGTGCCGAATAATGGATCGAGTGTTTTCTGGTTATTGAGTTTGGTGATACGCATTATCTGGTCACTACCGCGCGAATAACCCATCGACAGGGTGGTAAGGTCACCAAAAAAGTCCTGGGATACTCCAATGCTATAGGTTTTTGCTTTGTAGTCATTTTCTTCACTGCTGCTGTAGTTGAAACTCATGATGCTTTTGTCATGCAGATATTCGACGCCGACAGAGTGTTCCTTGCGTTCTTCTTTATAGGGGCTGGCCGAGGTGATGACATCAATCGAGGCGCTGCTGATGGAGTCGACATAATAATTGGCCGAGACCGAGGTGCTGGTGCCGAGCATCTTGCGAATCAACAGTGATGGGCCGCTGATCTCCATGCCTCCACCGTCATAGGAATGTACCAGGGCATCAAAGCGATCTGCGGGCAGGATGGCAGCCATCAGCGGAAAGGTGATGCCGAGCGTAATAGCACCGGCAAAAAGCTTGCTAAAACGTTTGTTGTTAATTACAACCACAGCCACCACCTTGTCCGCCTTCTGCACCACGAGCACCTTCGCGGGCTTGATAGACGTGATTGATATAGTTTGTTGAGACCGGATCACGATCAAAACTCATGATGGGGTCTGCCAGTTTGGCCCGTTCATAGGGTTTTACCCAGGGTTGCATTGAGCAGCCAGTGAGCAGTAGCATTAAACAGATTGTGGTGATGGCTTTAGTCATTTTATTCTTTTAACAGCGCCTTGATCTCTTGCTGATAAGTTTCTTCTGAACTGCCGGGTTGATAACCTACGTAGAGCTTGCGCAGATTGCCATCGCGATCAACCAGGTAGGTGGTCGGCATGCCGTTGATTTCATATGTGTCACTAACCTCATTGGTGATATCAAATAATATCGGGAAAGTGACATTCACATTTTTTAGATAGGCTTTTGCATCATCAATATTTTGCTCGACATTGACACCTAGCAGGGTAAAGCCGAGATCTTTGTAGCGTTGATGTAGTTGTTCCAGCGCCGGCATTTCCTGCAGGCAGGGACCGCACCAGGAGGCCCAGAAGTTGAGCATCACCACATCACCGCGTTGCTCGCTGAGTTTGATGTTTTTGCCGCTCAGACTTTTTAGGGTGAAGTCCGGGGCGGGCATTTTATCTTCGGCATGGCTGGGCAGAGTTACCAGACCAAGTGTCAGTGATAGTAGTGTGATGCCAAGGGCGCGAAAGATTTTCATAGCTAACTCCAGGGTTAGAAAAACAGGGTCAGACCAGTGCTGACTTCAAGATTATGGCTGGTCTTGTTGCCCGTCAGGTCGATATCAAAAATATGGTCACGGGCATCCAAATGGCCAGCAAGCCAGTCATTAAAGATGAAGCGATAGCCAAATCCCAAGTTTAGTGTGTGCCTGTCATCGCCGGCAAACTCGGTGCTGCCTGTGCCAGCCACCAGATAGAGCGCGGTGTGAAAGGCACGGCCGCTACCAATAAAGGCCTCGCCAGGCAGGACATTAAAACCAAAAGAGAGATTGTAATAGCTATATTCACGCTCTGCATCGGTAAGATATTGCGCTGAGCCTATAAGATCTTTTTCGATGCTTGATTTGCCAGCTGTAGTCTGGCCATAACTGGCCTCAGCAAAAAAGTCTTCACTGAAATGATAGGCCAGCCGCGCCCCAGTGACGCTGCCAGTGCCAAAGTCTTCGATGCTGAGCATGCCGACGTAGGCACCTAGCTCGAAATTTTCAGTGTCGATACGGGCCGGTTTAATTGGCTCACGTTTGAGACTGGGTTTGATCACTTGTTCAGGCGTGCCTGTTTCAGCCCTGGCTGTGCCGAGCATAAGCGTGCTGATGATAAGCAGCGCCAGGCCTAAAAAAACGTGACCAGTCCGAGTTTCCATTCTTTTATGTCCTCATTGTCATCATCGCTGGAAAAAACCACATAGCGATTATATTCGGCCCGCAGGGCAAAACGGCTGGAGATGTAACCATAAGCACCGAGACCGACGTGGGCCAGCAGATCGCTACGATCCTTGGCCTGCACCAGGGTTGCCCGAGGGGTGGTCTTGATGTTGCCCATACCCAGGGCAAAAAACGGCGATATGCGCCAATCGGGAAAAGGCTGGTTTAAGAGATTAAAATTGCTGATCAGGTTGTTGGAATAGTTGCCCACGGCCTGCATGAAAGAGAGTTCGGTCGAGAGGTTGTGGGTAAATCGATAGGCACCATACAGAGTCATGGTTTGGGCGCCATCCATATCACCGCCGAGCACACCGACTTCTGTTTTACGCCTGATGAATTGATCCTGGTTGATCTGTTCAAAACGGGTCTGTTTACCTTCCGGGTTGAGCGTCAGTTCCAACTCAGCCTGATGGGTCCAGCCAGTGGTGCCATTGCCGGCGACGATCTTGAACCAGTCGGTTCTACGTTTATGAATCTCAATCCATTCGCCGCGGTCGATGACATAAAATACCGGGTAACCTCGGCCGGGGCCGGTGTGCAGTTCAATATAGGGCTCGGCAATTTGCACCTTGCGATAATTGTCATCTGCCTGGGCGTAACCAGTGCAGAGTGACAGCAGAATGATGACGAGAATAAATGGCATGATCAGGGCAGTGGCATATCAAAGGGATTGTTGTAGTACTGAGCGCCAATGTCCAGCCATTCTGACAGCAGGCGCAATTCGGCTGGACTGAGCCAACCGGCGTGACTGCCGCCAGTGTCGAAGCGATCAAAAAAATAGCTGTTGTTGGCGCCATTGGCGGACATGGATGGTCCGACTGCAGGCACAGGAATCATGATCGGCACAGGGTTGCCGCCCGGCCCCAGAATCTGTTCGCCATCGGCATCGGTTTCGAAAAGCAGGTTGCCCTGGTTATCGGTGGCCTGCACCATGATGTCTTGCAGGATGTTGTTGACCAGCTCTTGTTCATTGTCGGCGAATAACAATTCTCTATATGACTTGAAGTGATCAGCTTCATCACTTGAAGGACCATCACTGAGATCAAGTTGGGCATCAGGTATCACCGGGTTGCTGCTGATGTCTTCATTATTATGGCAGCTGGTGCAGGTGCGGTCTTCATTGACCATGGTATTCGGGTTGAGAATCATACGTGCTTCAGACCAGAGAGGATGAATGTGCGTCTCATAATTGATGATGATGCGACACAAGGGGGTCCAGCTGGTCTGGCAGGCAGCTGAGGTTGGCGCAGTTGTGGTCATGTCGGCATAAAGATATGAGAACGATGTGTCTTTGGCACGGATGTTGGTGTCGGTCCAGTTGTCGACAAAGCTGGGATTGACCAGGGGCTGCAGATAGGCACAATCGCTATCGCAGCTGATACGTGCCAATGTTTGCGCCATGGTTTCAGTGACTTCTGCCCTTATGCTGCTATCTGTATTGGTAAAGGCGCTGCCGGTTTGTGCCGCACCAGCATAGACGCTGTCAGGTCCGGCGCGGTTGCCATGAGGGATGCCGCTGCTATGGTCATGGCAGCCGTTGCATTGTTTGGTTTCGCCAGCCAGCACCTGAATCCAGTTTTGATGTCGGGCGCTGATACGGCGACCGTTTTCATCCAGAACACTAATGGCCAGCGGCGCATTGGCAGGCACTTTTACCTTTACCGAACCATCCGGTTCGATTGGTGCGTAACCGATGATCTCGCGCATCAATTGATTGCTACGGCCAAAGGCGGTGTTGTCAAAGTCGAGGGTGTCGCGGTCAGGCAGGGGCACGGCCTTGACGATGCGCAGAAAACGGGCCGGGCGTTGTGCCGCAGTGGTTTGGGCCGGATCGGCCAGGGCGGCAATGCTGCTTGTGGTTGTATCAAAACCATCTTCATCGTAGACACTACGAATATCCAGCACGCCGACGCCTTCATCTGCAAAGTTGTTATTGAGCTGGATGGTGCTTGGTACGGAATAACTGAGTCGTTCATAGGTGGCGACCACATCATGAATAATGAAATCTTCTTCTGGCGGCACGATGGGCCGCAGGGTGTTGTTGCTCAGGTTATAAATGTAGATGCCATATAAGGGTGGTGCGGCAACAGGATCGACAGCGGCAAGGCGATCACTGGTGCAGAGGACGATGGTTTCCGTTTGATTGGCATCGACCTCAAGCAGGCGGCAGGGACTCCAGCTGATCAGGGCGCGGTTGCTGTTATCCCAGAGTGGATAAAAGGCGTTGACATAACCATCGGGATTGATTGCATTAGCGGGGTTCAGATCAAGCGTCATCAGTCCGTTTTCAGCACTGTCGTCAATGATTTCAGAGTTGCTGTGTTTGGGATAAATGAGATCTAGATAGTAATCAATATTAATGCTGCTAAATCGGCTACTACCGTTACTGCCGCGAAACGGAATCAAGCGAGCAGCCAATTCACCATTTTCTAGTTCACGCGGTTGGCTGTACTGAATCGTTGTGGTATTTGCGGCATATGAATTATGGCTGTGTGCGCCATATATAATTTCCAGTCCGGTGCCGTCAGCATTGATCTTGTATAGATTGATGGCATTGCTGCTGCCCATGTTGTCCCAACGGCCGAAGATGATGTCGCCATCTGACGACACTGTCGGATCGATGTCGTGACTTTGGTTAAATGAAATTTGTTTGATGTTATTGCCGTCGCCATCCATGACATGCAATACAAAGGCAGGGCCGTTGCGGCTTTCTGTTTCGGCACTAAAACGCGGTTTACCTTCATCAAGCAGGACTGCACCGGCATCGCGTTGACGTGTCGATGTAAATACGATTCGACCATCAGGCAGGTAGTGCGGGGCGATGTCCTGGCCGGCCTCGGCGCTAATGTCTGAGCTGATGATGCGCGTTAGTGTGTCAGTGGCAATCTCGTATTGCCAGATATTCCAGGTCGGCTGTTCATCGGCGTTTTCTATCTCGGGTGCGCGCAGAGCAAAAATTAATTTGGAACCATCGGCGCTGCTTTCAACGTCTTTAATATCACCGCGGCCGCCGGTAAAACGAAAGGTGATGTTCCTTTCCGGTGCGCTGGGTGAAGCACGATCACGCAGATAGAGATCGGCACCGGGATTGAAGTCTTCCAGGTCGAGTAGATTGACAGATGTTGGATTGCCCTGGTTATTAACCGGGATGGGACGTTTGACGTAGGCGATAGGGTAGTCGAGGAGTACAGCAATGGGATCGTTTTGTTGCGACTGCTCAAGACAGCCATATAGCAGGGTGCTTAAGCAAAGCAGTATGATAACTACTGACTGCTTTAACTTACTGGTAAACCCATAAACCATTGACTAACCTGCCGGCAAAAAACTGTGCTGTTCATAAAAACGCATATTATATGTCAAGACGTTGGGAATGTTTGAACGGTTTCACATTAAATTTATTTGTCTCTAAACAGCGACAAATAATTAACAAATAACGGCCCTTTATGTGACATGAATAACACAACTGTAATGGCTATTGGTATAAAATGCGGCACATGGATGTAGATAACTTTTATGATATTAATTGTTACTAATGATGAAGTCTTATATAAAAATATGCTTGACTGTTTTGCTCGCGATTAGTTTACCCGCACATGCGGTTAATCGAGACCAGGCCAAACGAATACATGACCGTGTTGCAGGCGTGCAGGCTGATAGCACCACTTTGGATAATATGGAGGCAGCGAGTGATGCAATCGCTGCAGCATATATCGCCATGTCACATCCTGCCTTTTATAACGTCACACTGAAAAATCTTGTCACCCCATGGACCAACGAAGAACAAACTGTGTTTGCGCCTTTAAATGATTACAGCGCTACAGTGATTGGTATGGTGCGCGATGATATGGATTTTCGGCAGATACTTTCTGCTGACATTGTTTATGTTGGTGATAACAGTCTCGGTCTACCTGCCTATTCAAATACCGATAACAGTCATTACGAAACCATGGAACAAAATGGTGTAAATTTTTTTACTGGACTGGTACAGCAGACGCAATCATCGGTAACCGGTTTGCCGGCAGATGCCACCGCGGGAGTGATAACTACACGTGCTGCGGCCAAGGAATTTTTTATCGATGGCACCAATCGCGCCATGTTTCGTTTTACTGTTCTTAATCATCTTTGTACTGATCTTGAACAGATCAAGGATGCTACCCGTGCAGCAGATCGAATTCGTCAGGATGTTTCACGTAGCCCCGGTGGCGACAGTCGTATTTTTCTCAACGCCTGTCTTGGTTGCCATGCCGGTATGGACCCATTGACCCAGGCCTATGCCTATTACAATTTTGAATACGATAGTGAAACCGATCCTGAAGCTGATAATGGTCAACTTTCTTATAACGATGCTGGTATGACCGATCCTGATACGGGTACACGGGTGAAGAAAAAATATCAGATCAATTCCGGCAATTTTAAATATGGTTATGTTACTCCGGATGATAGTTGGGATAACTATTGGCGTAATGGTCCTAATGCCGTGCTTGGTTGGGATACACAAAATCAGAGTTTGGCCGCCAGTGGTAACGGCGCCAAATCCATGGGCATTGAACTGGCCAATTCCGAGGCCTTTGCCAGTTGTCAGGTCAAAAAAGTATTCAAAACAGTTTGCCTGCGTGATCCGATTGATACGGATATGGCGCAGTTTGATAGTACGGTCAGTTCGTTTAAAGCCAGCAACTACAATTTGAAACAGGTGTTTGCTGAAACCGCAGACTACTGCAAGGGCGATTAAGATGAATCGATTGATGCGCTCTTTGTTTGTTGTTTGTTTTGCTTTGCTGTTGGTGGCCTGTGACAGCGTTCCTTTGGAACAAGGTGTTGTCGCGGAAAATGCCAACCTTAGAGATTATACCGGCCCGGAACCTGCCAGTGCCGATGTTCAAAAATTCAGAACTAGTTTGTGGGAAAATCTGGTTGGCAAGTGTGGCAGCTGTCATGGCAGCAACGGTCAGTCGCCAAGCTTTGCCCGCAGTGATAATGTTAATCTGGCCTATAGCGATGCAATTGGTGTTGTTAATTTAGCTACACCCGCGGACTCAAGGTTGGTGAGCAAAGTGGCGGCGGGGCATAACTGCTGGGAGGACAGTAACAATGCCTGTGCTGTCATCATGACAGCCTACATCTCAAACTGGGCTAATGGTTCTGACGATAGTGCCGGTAAACAGATTGAGCTTGTGGTACCACAGACAAAAGATGCCGGTGATAGTAAATCCTTTCCGACTAATAGCGCCTTATTTGCAAGCACGGTTTATCCTTTGTTGACTCAGTACTGTGCTGATTGTCATGCTGAGTCGGCCCAGATTCCACAGGCACCCTATTTTTCAAGTAGTGATGTCGATGCTGCCTATGATGCCTTAAAGAACAGTCACAAGCTGGATCTTGATACGCCTGCAAATTCCAGATTGGTGGTTCGCTTACGTAATGAGTTTCATAACTGTTGGGATGATTGTCCGACAAATGCCAGCGAAATTGAACAGGCCATAATTAATTTTTCCAATGGCATAGCCCTGACGCAGATTGATCCGCAATTGGTGTTGAGCAAGGCTCTGACCCTTGTCGATGGCAATATTGCCAGTGGCGGTAGTCGCCATGAAGAGAATGTGATTGCCTTGTATGATTTTAAACAGGGCAGCGGCAGCACCATTTATGATGTTAGTGGTATCTCACCGTCGTTGCATTTGCAGCTGTCTGGTACGGAAGATGTCGACTATAAATGGGTCGGTGGTTGGGGCGTAGAGTTTCTCAGCAGCAAGGCTCAGGGCACTACCAGTGACAGTAAAAAACTCAGTGACTTTATCAAGGCCTCGGGTGAATATTCAATTGAAGCCTGGGTGGTGCCGGCAAATGTCAATCAGGAAGGGCCGGCGCGTATTATCAGCTATTCAGCTGGCGTCGATGACCGAAACTTCACCCTCGGGCAGACCTTATATAGTTATGATTTTTTAAATCGTAGCACCACCACCGATGCCAATGGCGAACCAGCCCTGACGACTGCTGACGCCGATGAAGACCTGCAGGCCACTGAACAACATGTGGTGGTCACCTATGATCCAGTCAATGGTCGCAGCATCTTTGTTAACGGAATTTTTACTGATGATCTGGATAGCCAGCAGCCTGGCAATCTGAATGATTGGGATGATACCTTTGCTTTTGTTTTGGGTAATGAGGTCACCAACAATAGATCCTGGCAGGGTAAATTGCGCATGGTGGCGATTCATAACCGTGCTTTAAGTTTGTCGCAGATTCAGAAAAATTTTAAGGCAGGAGTGGGCGAGAAGTTTTTCCTGTTGTTTAGCGTTACAGACATTGTTGCTGTGCCTGAAAGTTATATTCTGTTTGAAGTAAGTCAGTTTGATAGTTATAGCTATCTGTTTAATCGGCCTATGTTTATCAGTCTGGATCTTGCCGCTGAACCTGTCAGCTTTAACCTCGCTGGCATGCGCATCGGCATTAACGGTAAAGAGTCGGCTGTCGGCCAGGCTTATGCCAATCTGAATGCCACGATTAGCAGTAGCTTGTTTGTTAAAAGTGATCAGTTTAATGCCAAGGCGCAATTGTTGTCAGAACTGGGCACCATTATCCCGTTGGAAAAGGGTGTTGATGCAGATGAGTTTTTTCTCAGTTTTGAGACGCTGGCAGATCAAAGCAATGTCTATGTTGAAGCGCAACCTTTAACACCGGGTTCATCCGCCAGTACTGAGCCTAAAGCAGATATTGGACTGCGGGTTTTTTCGGAAATAAATGCCACCATGTCTGAGGTGACCGGTGTGGCGACGACACAGACTGATGTTCAGACCACCTATGAGACTGTTAAACAGCAGTTGCCTACGCTTGAATCGATTGATGGTTTTCTTTCGGCCCACCAGGTGGCTGTGTCTCAGCTGGCCATTGAATATTGTAATGCCCTGGTCAATGACACTGGTTTACGTGCCAGTTATTTTCCCGGTTTTAATTTTGCTGCAGCGGCCAACACCGCATTTGATGCCACCGGCAGGGGTCAGATCATTACGCCATTGCTGAATAATATTGCCGGTACTGGTCTGAGTAGCCAGCCACTGGTTGCGGATATGACCACTGAGCTTGATGCTCTGATTACAAAACTAACCGCATGCGGTGGTGGTTGTGCAGCAGATCGCACCGAGGTCGTGGTTAAGGCCAGCTGTGCTGCCATGCTCGGCAGTGCCGTGATGTTGATCCAATAGAGGCTGAATTATTATGTCGAGAAAATCCAGATTGCTTTCAGCCGACGCGCCGCTATTACACCGTAATCATAAGCGGCCGGTTACACGGCGTGATTTCCTTGCCCAGGGCCTGACGGCGGGGCTTGGTTTGGCCATGGGGCCATCTATTTTTAGTTTGTTTGCCAGTCCGCGCACGGCTCAGGCAGCCTTATCTGCTGACCTTGAAACATTGAAAACCAGTTGTGGCATCGCCGCACAAGGGGCCGGCAAGATCCCGTTCATCTGTTTTGATCTGGCCGGTGGTGCCAATATCAGTGGTTCAAATGTATTGGTAGGTCAGCAAGGTGGACAACTCGATTTTCTTTCCACTGCGGGTTATAACAAACTCGGCCTGCCGGGGGATATGGCGCCATTTATTGCCAATCCGGTTAGCGGTACACGTGATTTTATTAATTCCGATCTTGGTCTGGCGTTTCATTCAGACAGCGCTTTCCTGCGTGGAATCCTTGAGAAGACAACGGCGTCGACTCACACCGGGGTAAATGGCGCGGTGATTCCGGCACGTTCAGATAACGATACCGGTAATAATCCGCATAATCCCATGTATGCAATCAACAAGGCCGGCGCTGATGGTGAACTGCTGACGCTGATTGGTTCGCGTAGTTCTGACTCAGGCGGTAATTCAGTTGCACCGGCAGCCATGATTAATAGTGCAGTACGGCCGACCAAGATCGACCGCCCCAGTGATGTTACCGGTCTGGTTGATACCGGCAAGCTGGTTGGCCTGTTGAGTCAGGATGATGCGGTGGCGGTGCTGGAATCGATACAACGTATTAGCGCGAGAAAACTGGATAGGGTAGATAGCAAGATCACTGCCGATGCAGTGCTCAAAGACATGATCAACTGTGGTTACGTCAAGGCGGCCGATCTGGTTGATCGCTATGGTGATCCAACTACGCTGAATCCGGAGATCGATCCCAATATTGTCGGGCCTATCTTTTCGCAGGCTGAACTGGATGGTGATGCCGAGTTCCGCAAGACGGCCTCGGTTATGAAGATGGTGGTCAATGGTTTTGCCGGTGCCGGCACCGTCACCATGGGTGGATATGACTACCATACCGGCAATCGATCAGCGGGTGAAATTCGTGATCTACGTGCCGGTCGTTGCATTGGCGCCTGTCTTGAATATGCGGCCCGGGTTGGCATGCCTTTAATGATTTATGTCTTTAGTGATGGTTCTGTCGCCAGTAACGGCATGGTTGATGATTCGGTCGAAGGCCGAGGCAAGGGTGTCTGGACCGCGGATAACTCGTCCACCGCCGCCTCATTCTTTCTGGTCTATAATCCCGGTGTGCGTCCAGTACTGCTGGGTGCCAATGCAGATCAACAGGCCAGGCATCAACAGATTGGTTATTTTCGTGCTGATGCCTCGGTAGAAACCGCTTCAAGTCCAGCGGCCAATAACGTTAACCTGCTAGTTGAAATGGTGGCGCTGAACTACATGGCCCTGCATGGTGAGCAGGCTGGTTTTGCATCACAGTTTCCAAATCATGGTTTGGGAAATAGCACCATGATAGATGGTTTGACTGCATTCAACCCAATAGTTAATGGAACGATTTAACCACTTATGCTCATTGTTCGCCTGGTACTGTTTGCTTTATTTCTCACTCTGCTGTTTAGCAGCCAGATTTTTGCTGCCGATAAGGAACGTTTTCAAAGTCTTGATGAACAGGTTGAGAGTCTTAAAAAAGAAGTCATCTCCATCAACCGTGAACTGTTTGTTCTTGAAGAAGAGCTGCTGTTTCCCGCCAACACCCAAACCTTCTTTTTTGTTTCCATGGAGGGCGATACCTATTTCGACCTGGATTCGATTGAGCTGACGATCGATGGCAAGGTTGTCAGTAATTATCTCTATACGGATAGAGAGGTTAAAGCCCTGAGCAAGGGTGGGGTACAGAAGCTTCATGTGGAGAATCTAAAAAAGGGTGAACATGAGGTGGTGGTGATTTTTATAGGCACAGGCCCTAATGAGCGTGATTACCGCCGCGGATCTAGTTATAAATTCGAAAAACAATTTGAGCCAAAATACATCGAACTTAAGATTTCAGAGTCACAACAAAAGAATCAGCCAGAGTTTGTCATCAAAGAGTGGGAATGATCAGGCATGGTTGTTTTCCGCTTATTTTTTTTCGCACTGATCATTTGTTTATTTTTTGCCGCTCCACTTAGAGCCGATGTCGAGCGTGTTAACAGCCCGTTTTACGGCGAGGTGCTGTTCAACTTCAACCAGCAAAAGTTTTTTACTGCCATTGTTCAGCTGGAAAAGGGGTTGCGTCAGGGACAGTTGACTGGTGACGTGACTGAGGCAGAAATCCTGCTTGGAAGTTTGTATCTTTCATATGGTCTGCATCGCAATGCACAGCAGATATTTGACCGGTTGCTTGAATCATCTGTTGATACTCAGTCGCGTGATATGGCCTGGTTTTATCTGGCAAAGATTCAGTTTCAGCGTGGTTATTACCAGTTGGCCGCTGACCACCTGGAAAAAATTAGCTCCCCCTTGTCTGATCTGCTTGAAGATGATCGCCTGAGCCTGATGGCGCTTAGTCTGATGCAGCTCAACAGATCTGCAGATGCCATAGAACTTCTAAGTCAACAGAACAAAAATCATAATAATGTAGTTTACAGCCGTTTCAATCTTGCAGTTTCATTGCTCAAACTGGGTGAACAGCAAGCGGCGCTGAAATTGTTGAATGAGATAGCAACAACAACCAAACAGGATGCCGAGACGGCTGCCTTGGTCGACAGGGTTAATGTATTGTTGGCCAATCAGTATTTGGAAAATGAACAGTTTGATCTGGCGAAGCAGTATTTTAACCAGGTCGAACTGCATGGTCGCTTCTCAAGTCAGGCTCTGTTGGGGCTGGGTTGGTCGGCATTCGGCAAGAATGAATTTGCGATTGCAAATGCGGCCTGGACTGAACTTGCCAGTCGTGACCGTTCCGATAGCAGTGTACTTGAAGCCCATTTAACCAGGCCGCACCTGTTATACCGGATGAAAAATTATTCCGATGCGCTGGCCGAATATAAAAAGGCGATTGCTGTTTATCAGCAGCAGCTGGATTTAATTGAGCAACAGCTTAGCCAGGCTGATTTTTCCCAGTTGATCATGGCAACGGTCGGGCTTGAGAGTGACGATGAGATTGGCTGGTACTGGCAGCAAGACGCGCTCGAGGGGCCGTTGTTAAGTAGTTATATGCTGGCGTTTGTCTCCAGTCACGAGTTTCAGGAGAGTCTGAAAAACTATCGCGACCTGCTATTCATTAAAAAGAATCTGGGTAAGCAGCAGATAAACAGCCTTGTTTTAGACGATATCATTGATGTTAAAACTGCCGCCAATGATGAACTCAAGCCAAGGGCGGAGAATAGACTTGGGCAGTTATCTGAGCAGGATCATGCCAGGGCGATACAGGCGCTGGCGGACAGAATAGTTGTCATCGAGAGAGATGAAGACGCCCTTGCCCTTGCCAGTTCGACGGAGCTGGAAAGCTTGCATAAATTACGCAGTATTGATTACCGACTTGCCTATAACCTGGAAAATCTTGACGACAAACTTGAAACCGTAAAACTGGTTAAACGGGCGGCCAAGTTGCAACAAAAGCAGCGTTTGTTGGATGGGATTATGAAATGGGAATTAATGACCAGTTATAAAATCAGGCTGTGGCAGATAAAAAAGAGTCTTGCCGAGTTAGAAGCAGAGAATGCGGCTTCTGATCGATTTAAGGCCAATATACAAGAAATTATCAACTCATTACCGCAGAGCTATGCTGACCATAGACAACGCTTAATGACAGCAGGCCAACGTCTGCAGCTCGCAACCGTTCAGGTCGATGAATTGCTGCAACAGCATGATGCCTATCTGCAAACCATGCTTAGAGATGAACTGCTTGTTGTAAAAGAAAAGATTGAAATATACCGTTCTCAGGCACTGCTATCGGTGGCGCATATTTATGACCTTAATCTGGCGATTGGTGAGGTCAGTCAGTGAAGTATTTACATTTCATGATGCTGGCCATTTTTTTGAGCGCCTGTAGTAGCTCTAAATATGGTGGCATGACCTTGTCTGAGCTTGAGGTGACTGATATAGAGCCTGAAGTGCAACAATCTATACAGGCATCGCCGCTGGATGCAATTCAATCATATAGAGAGTTATTGGGTTTTTCTGCGGATAATCCATTTCGTCCACGCGCCATGCATCGACTTGCTGACCTGTTGCTGGACTATGGCGAACAACGTGAAATCAAGCTGGCCGATAAAAGTGAAATTCAGGAAATCATCGAATACCCTGAAGCTATCCTGATCTATGAAGAGCTGCTAAGCAGTTATCCCGATTATCCTGATACTGATTTGGTGCTTTATCAACTCGCCCGGGTCTATGATAAACAGGGTGAAATTGATAAGACCAGTCAACTGCTATTAAGCTTGGTCAGTCATTATCCGCACAGCCTTTATTTTTCTGAGGCGCAGTTTAGGCTTGGCGAATTGAGCTTCCTGTACGGTGATTACCAGCAAGCGGCTGATTCGTATTCAGCGGTGCTTGAGATAGGTCGGGGCAAGCCGTTTTACGAGCAAAGTCTGCTCAAATATAGTTGGACAGTTTTCAAACAGGACAGGCTTGATGAGGCTCTGAAATCATTTTTTAGTCTGATTGATTTGAAGCTTGATCAGGTCGGGTTTGATCCTGTCAGTGGTCAAGCTGTTGCTATTGGCAAGGCTGATCAAGAAATTCTGGAGGATATCCTGCGTGGTATGACGCTAATCCTTGCCTTAAAAAATAATCAACAAGAGCTGGAATTGTTTAGTCAAAAATATGGCCAGCCACACTACAATCATCTGATCTACCAAAGCCTGGCTGGGCTTTATCATAAAGATGAGCGTTATCTGGACGAGGCAAAAACCTATGCTGCCTATATCGCCAGCTATCCAGAGTCACAGCATGCAGGGATATTTCAATTGAGGCTGGTGGATAGTTATCGTTTTCTCAATGATCAAAAACAAGTCTTAACAGCGAAGGAAACGTTTCTCAATGATTTTTGGCGGCCGGATATGTCAACTGATTTATTGACGCCTGAATACCGCGCCCATATTTCTGTTTTTGCCAGAGAGTTTCTGAATGACCTGACTGATTTTTATCATTCCCGTTTTCAGAAGGCGAAGCTGGCGGCTGATTTTGATGCTGCGGTTAAGTGGTATCAAATTTATCTTAAAGATTTTTATCAGCAATCCAATGCGATTGAAAAACACTTTTTGTTGGCTGAGCTTCTATTTGAGAATGGCCGATTTCAAGAGGCCGGGAAAGAATATGAGCAAGTTGCTTATTATTATCCGCAACATGAACGGGCTGCAGAGGCAGGTTATAGTGCCATTTTGAGTTATAAAAAATTATTGGCGAATGGCGAGGATGGTGAGGCCGATTTATGGCGTCAACTTCAACGTCAGAGTGCGTTAAGCTTTATTTCCAGTTTTCCTAATGATTCTCGTGTGCCTAATACGGTGTTGGCGATTGCAAATGATGATTTTGAACGTGGCGAATATGATACTGCCTTGTTGCTGCTTGATTTATTGTTTGGTAGTGAACAAGTGCTTGTCGATGCGGATGCCTTTTCGGCCTGGACAATGGCTGGTCATATCAGATTTAAATCCCAGGATTATTTGCGAGCAGAACAGGCATTTCACTCAGCACGCAAACATGTGCGTGAATTTAGTAAACAGGCGCTTGAATCTGAAGAGTGGCTGGCGGCCTCAATCTATAAACAGGCGGAGGCGATGCTTGTTGCCGGGCAGCGCTATGAGGCTGTTGATCAACTGCTCAGGATAAAGACTGTTGCTCCCGGCAGTAAGCTTGCTGCTCAAGCTTGTTATGATGCTGCGGCTGAGCTGATTGCTTTAGAGGAATGGCAGCGGTCTTCGGTTTTGCTGGTGATATTTCAAACTGTATATCCTCAACATGAGTTGCTATCTGAGGTTTCTGCCAAACTTGCCTATGTCTATATGAAGTTAGGCCGGACTGTAGATGCTGCTGATGCCTACGAACAGACAGCTAATCGTAGTCAGGACCCTGAAATACAGCAGGCGGCATTATTGCAATCCGCACAACTGTATCAGCAGGCGGATAACTTCAGTAAAGCTACGCTTGTCTATAAGCGCTACATATATAAATACCCCGGTTTATCTGAGCAGGCGTTTTATGCCCGTTCGGCATTGGCCGACATTTACGCCAGGCTTGGTCAGCTCAATAGTCGTGATTACTGGTTGGGCGATATTGTAAAAAGTGCTGAGTCTGCGGAGGTGCGGCAAGATAGTGCGGTTCAACTCCTTGCTGCCAAGGCATCCTTAACGCTGGCTGAATCAAAGTTTGCTGAGTTTGATTTGGTTCGCTTGATTGAGCCGCTGCGTGAAAACCTTACCAAAAAGAAACAAAAAATGGAGCTGGCCTTAGCTGCTTATCGTAAAACAAGTGATTATAATTATGCCGAATTTGTTACTGCCGCGAGCCATAGAACGGGAGAAATATACTTCAAGTTAAGCACTGCCTTGCTTGAGTCGGCGCGCCCAGAAAATCTTGATGAAGAAGAAATGGAACAATATGTGATGATGCTTGAGGAACAGGCCTATCCGTTTGAAGAAAAGGCAATCAAGTTTCTTGAAGCCAATGTCGCACGTGTTGATGAGGGACTATATACGGATTGGATAGACAAATCTTACGCTACCCTGGGTAAGTTGCTGCCGGTTCAATATGCGAAACATGAGTTGCCAAGTGGGGTGGTCGATGTTTTGCACTAGGAATATTTTATGTCTGTTATTTGTGCTCGTTTTGTCTGGCTGTAGCAGCGTGCCTAAGCAGCAACACAGTGCTGTTGCCGAAGCGGAATACCAAACAGCGATTGCTGCAATGCAGGCCGGGCAGAGTGATGCTGCAGTTGGCCATTTTTTGAAAATGACGCAGGATTACCCAACGCTTGCCGGCCCATATGCCAATCTTGGTTTGCTGTATCAACGTCAGGGCCTGTTAAAAGAGGCGGAAGCTGCTTTTGATCAGGCCATCGCGCTGCAACCAATGAGTGCAAAAATTTTTAATAGTGCCGCAGTTTTTTATCGTTCGCAGGGGCGTTTTAAGGATGCCGAGTCAGCTTATCTTCATGCTATAGAAAAATCATCCAGCTATGTTGACCCCGTCCTGAATCTGGCGATTTTGTATGATCTGTATTTGAAACAGCCGGCCAAGGCGATTGTGTACTACCAGCGTTATCTTGCCTTGAGTGATAAAAATAATGGACAGGTGGCATTGTGGTTGGCAGATCTGGAGCAGCGCCAGCCATAATTGGTTCTCTGCTATGGGCTATTTGGATCGATGATGGTGTTGCGTAGATTGTTTTCATCCACCACCGGATAGTCCAGGGTGTAGTGTAGACCACGACTTTCTTTACGTTGAATTGCTGATCGAACAATTAGTTCGGCAACCAATACCAGATTACGCAATTCCAGTGAGTCATTGTTGACCGTATGGCTGACGTAGTATTCGTCGATCTCTTTTTGTAGCACCTGGATTCGTTTTGCTGCACGTTTCAGGCGTATGTCGTTACGGACGATGCCAACGTAATCCCACATTACACGGCGCAGTTCATCCCAGTCATGGGAGATGACAATTTCTTCGGGTGATTCTGTCACACGACTATCATCCCACTGCGGTAAGTTGGGCGCCTCATAAGGTTCGCTGAGACGGGCGGCGATGTCTTGCCCGGCGGCCTTGGCAAACACCAGACATTCAAGCAGGGAGTTGCTGGCCATGCGGTTTGCACCGTGCAGGCCGGTAAAGGCTGTTTCGCCAATGGCGTAGAGATTGCCGATATCGGTCTGACCATGCAGGTCGGTAATGACACCACCACAGGTGTAATGTGCTGCGGGTACTACTGGAATAGGCTCTCTGGTGATGTCGATGCCGAATTCGAGGCATTTGGTATAGACATTGGGAAAATGAGTGCGGATGAAATCGGCTGGTTGATGACTGACATCAAGATAGACGCAGTCGATGCCGAGGCGCTTCATCTCATGGTCGATGGCGCGGGCAACGATATCGCGTGGTGCCAGTTCGGCATCCGGGTGAAAGCTGGGCATGAAGCGTTTGCCATCGGGTAATCTAAGAATGCCTCCTTCACCACGGATGGCCTCCGTGATCAGGAATGATTTGGCCTTGGGGTGATAGAGGCAGGTGGGGTGGAACTGTATGAACTCCATGTTGGCGACTCGACAACCGGCGCGCCAGGCCATGGCAATGCCATCGCCAGTGGAGACATCCGGGTTGCTGGTGTAGAGATAAACCTTGCCGGCACCGCCGGTGGCGAGCACGGTAAAGCGGCTGGCCAGGGTGATGACTTGCTGGTTTTGTCTGTTTAAGACGTAGCAACCCTGGCAGTGATTATTTTCATCCGTGATCAGGTCGATGACGATATGGTTTTCCAACACGTCGATATTGGGATGGTTTTTGAGTTGGCTGACCAGACTGTTCTGGATCTCTTTGCCGGTTGCGTCAGCAGCGTGTATTACCCGGCGGTGGCTGTGGCCGCCTTCGCGGGTCAGGTGGAAGTCGCTGCTGCCATCAGGGTGAATTTCACGATCAAAGTTGACGCCGCATTCGACTAACCAGTCGATGGCTTCGCGGCCATGTTCGACGGTGTAGCGCACCACGTCAGGGTCGCACAGACCGGCGCCAGCGAGCTGAGTGTCTTCAATGTGTGACTCAACAGAGTCCTTGGCGTCCAAAACAGCAGAGATGCCGCCCTGGGCATAATAGGTGGCACCTTCGCGCAGTGCGCCCTTGGTGATAACGGCGATTTTTGCGCTGCTGGCCAGGTGCAGTGCCAGGCTTAGACCGGCGGCGCCTCCGCCAATTATGATGGCGTCATATTGTGGTTGTGTCATGTCTGTTTGAATGCAATAAGAATAAATATTTTCAAATACTTATCATATACTATGTTTTTTTTATACTTAACTGAACCCCGGGGGGATTGTGCGGTCTATTCGTTAACAAATAATGAAGACTAATAATAACAGTATGGATGGTCTGCATGGCTGAGTATAAAGCGGACCAGGCGTTGGTAGAGCGTGTGCAGGGAGGGGATAAGGCGGCCTTTGATTTATTGGTACTTAAGTATCAGAATCGGGTTGTTAATCTAATCTCTCGCTATGTCTATGATTCGTCAGAGGTTTATGATGTTGCGCAAGAGGCCTTTATCAAGGCTTATCGGGCGCTGCCGAACTTCAGGGGTGATAGTGCCTTTTATACCTGGTTGTATCGGATTGCGATTAACACAGCCAAAAACTATCTGGTGGCCCAGGGACGTAGACCGCCGAAGACTGATATTGATGTTCAGGATGCGGAACAATTTGGCAATCATGACGGTCTCACGGATTATGAAACGCCTGAAGGATTGATGCAGAAGAGTGAAGTCGAGCAGGTAGTGGTGGAAACATTGCAAAAGCTACCAGAGGATTTACGTACGGCGATTACTCTGCGTGAGCTGGAAGGTCTGAGTTATGAAGAGATTGCTGAAGCTATGGGTTGTCCTGTGGGTACGGTAAGGTCTCGTATTTTTAGGGCGCGTGAAGCGATTCAGAAACAATTGGAACCATTGTTGTAGGATAGTATCCAACCAACGAGAACATGGCGGAAAACAACATGAAAGAAAATATTTCGGCATTAATGGATGGTGAGGTGAGTGAGCAGGAAATGCAGCAGTCGCTGCGTGAAATGCGTAATGATCCTGAGCAGCGCGACTGTTGGGAGCAATATCACGTCATCGGTGATGCCCTGAGAAACAATCTGCCGCCAAATTTAAATCGAAATTTCGTCAATAGTGTTAGCCAGGCCATCGCTAAAGAAGACTTACCTGCCCCTCAAACAACACCATTTAAAACTAACAACTCAACTAAACTGCGTCATCCAATTGCCAACCCTTTTACAGGCTTTGCCCTGGCGGCCTCAGTGGCCATGGTGGCTTATCTGGGGGTGGGTATGATTGCCGTAGATGAGCAGGCCAGTGGGTCAAGGCTGGCGAGTGCCCCGGTCCAAACTCAGATAGCAACGGTTGCCTCGCGGAGTATGCCGCAGTCTGGCATTCAGACTGTACAAGGGCAGCAGTGGAATACCAGCAAACCAGCGATTGAATCGAAACTGAATAACTATTTATATAGTCATCGTAATATTGCCGGGCCGACTGTAATGGCGCCGGTGGTTGTGCCTCAAGCTCGCTTAGTGGTTAGCCGCCCTGTCTATGGTGAATAATTATTAAAGCGTTCTTAACTCACATTGCCAATAGGTTGTTTTGTTGTGGCGTGGAGCTTTTCCCAGTGTCAATTATTAATAAAATAAGTCCAACCCACACGATCAGAGTAGCCCTTGTGATGGGGCTGCTTTTCTCTGCTCAGGCAGCAATCGCAGAACAGATAACACCTAAGCAGTGGCTTGGAAAGATGTCTGCCGCAATGCAGCAGCTAAGTTACCAGGGTGTTTTCATTTATCGTCGTGCTGATGATCTTGCCACTATGAAGGTTACCCACGTTGTTGATGATCAGGGGGCGCGTGAACTGCTTGAAACCCTGAGTGGTGAGGCGCGCCGTGAGGTGCGTAATACTCCGGCGGCCAGCCCTGGTGGTGCCGCTCAGCTGGAAAATGTTGATAGTTATTACGCGCTCAAGTTGCTTGGTAGTGACCGGGCAGCCGGGCGTGCAACGCAGTTGGTCTCGGTCAGTCCCAAAGATGAATACCGTTATGGTTATCGCCTCTGGCTGGATAGAGAGACAGGCTTGTTGCTAAAATCTGATTTGCTTGATCAAGAGGGGGCAACTCTTGAACAGGTGATGTTCACCTCGCTGGAGTTGCTACAGCCCGATAAAAAGATCGCTGGTTTTGAGCGTGAGTTGTCGGCTGGTCAAGCAGGTGTCACGTCGCCGACTGAGCAACCAAACAAGCCACGCTGGTTGGTTGGTAAGCTGCCAGATGGTTTTTCATTGCTCAATACCGACGTGAATAGCCCCAATAGTGATTTTGAACATCTGGTTTATAGCGACGGACTTGCATCTGTTTCTGTTTTTGTCGAGCGGGCCAAGTCTGAAGGTGATGCCTTTGTCGGTGTCTCGCGAATGGGGGCTGTTAGCGCCTTTGGTAATGTTGAAGCGGGTTATCAAATTACGGTTGTCGGTGATGTGCCGGAAGTGACTGTCACCACGATAGGTCAGTCTATTAGTCTGAAAGCCGCACCACAATGATCGAAGAGACAGGCCAGATTGTTTCCTGTGACGGCGATTATGCCTGGGTCGAGACCGAACGTAAGAGTGCCTGTTCCAGTTGTTCGGCTAACAAGGGCTGTGGCACTGGAGTCTTGTCCAAGGTCTATGCTAATCGCTTTAGTCGAGTTAAAGCCCTGAATCAGATCAATGCCGCTCCTGGTGAAACGGTGGTGTTGGGCCTGGAAGAAGACGCGCTGGTACGTGGTTCCCTGGCGGTATACGGCCTGCCGTTGCTTGGTTTAATTCTGATGGCAATGCTGGGTGACGTGCTGGCTAAAGAGATGGCAGTTCAACAGCCCGATGGTTTGGTTGCCATTTTTGGTATTGTTGGTTTGTTTTTAGGTTTTTATCTGGTTAGATTGTTCAGTCGTAAAATTTCTCATGATGATCGTTATCAACCTATCGTTTTGCGTTATTGTAAGCAATCATTTGAACAAACTGTTGCTGGGTCAAAGTGACAGCTCATTTTAAAGGTCTTAATCCAGGGAGAGAAGCATTTGAGGGTTAAACAGAAATCAGTAGGCATCGTGTTTGCGTTTTTTTTGAGCATGGCTGCGGGTTT
>Ga0316192_10000105_pt1 | contig 55022 bp, 51 predicted proteins | sample MerIslwburrow_MG_FD_204931 | JGI IMG/M metagenome (GOLD analysis project Ga0316192, IMG submission 204931) | Coastal sediment microbial communities from Maine, United States - Merrow Island worm burrow | ecosystem: Environmental > Aquatic > Marine > Coastal > Sediment | place: USA: Maine...
GTTCCCGGATTTGCGTTGTGGCTTCATAACCGCTCATGCCAGGTAGTCTGATGTCCATGCATATTAGGTGTGGATGCCATTCAGCAGCTATCTTAATGGCCTCTTCTCCGCTTTTTGCTTCCTGAATCACCAGGCCTATAGGTTTAAGAATGTGCTGCAATAAGAGACGCTGATCCTCGCTATCGTCAACTATGAGAATTCGGTATTTAGGCTGCCAAGCTGCCAGTCTTGCTACTCTTGGTTTAGGGGGGGTGGAGTTAATGGCTTGATCGGCAATTGCTGCTTCAGCCACTTTCAGCGGAATTATAAAGGTGAACCTGCTCCCTTTTCTTGGCTCACTGACAGCATGAATTTTACCTCCTAAGAGTTCCACAAGATTGCGACTGATAGCGAGCCCCAAGCCAGTACCCACAGTTGATTCTTGATCTTTGAGCCGGATAAACTTGTTAAAGATATGCTTGATATCTTTAGTGGGAATGCCTTGGCCGGTGTCCTCTACCTCAACCTGTAGGCAGCATCTTCCTTTAGTATCATCGATGCAGTTGGTGCGGAATATTATGCTGCCATGATCAGTGTACTTCAGCGCATTGCCCAGAAGATTAATAATTACCTGTGTTAGTTTTTGTTGATCGGTATAGACATATTCAGGGAGCGCCGAATCATGGATGACTATAAAATCTAATCCTTTGTTCTCTGCTTGGGTTCTTATCATTTCTCCTGCATTAGCTAGCAACTGTGGGAGTTTAATAAGTTCGCGCTCCATAGCAATTTCACCGGATTCAATTTTCGCGATGTCCAGTACATCGTTTATGAGTGAGGTCAGATGTCTGGAGCTGTTAATGATAGTGTCGATGTTTTTCTTTTCAGCCCCTGTGATATTAGTGCTTCTTGTTAATAGCTGAGAAAAACCAAGTATGGCGTTAAGAGGGGTTCGCAGTTCATGGCTCATGTTGGCCAGAAAGCTACTCTTTGCTTTGTTGGCTGTTTCCGCCTGCATTCTGGCCTGGAGATTTTCTAAAGATAGTTGCTCTATTGTGTGTAAGTATTCTTTAAAAACCTTGGCGGCCTTGGCCATTTGACCGATTTCATCTTTTCGGCCTATGCCAGGTATATCGACTGATTTTTTACCCTTGGCCAACAGCTGCAATGCATCTGCCATTTGGTAGATTGGTTTGGCTATGTCCCCGCCAATCAGGTACGACGCTCCTCCACCGATGCTCAAGGCAGCAAAGAGAGATATCAGAATTGCAAAATTAATTCTTTGACTGGTTGCCTTATCTGCTGCCTTCTGTAGTGCCATGGTCTGTTCTTCTTCAACTTTAAAGTCAGCCATAATCTTGCGAAACTGGTCGAAAAAGGTTTTGCCTTTCCCTTCTGCGATCAAATCAGCTAAATCATCCATGGTTTTGGCATTGCCGATCTTACGGCGTAGATTGATCATTGGATGGATCACTTCATTTTCCCAAGTCACTATGGTATGGCTAATCTCCTGCAATTGCTTTTCCATCTGAGATTCACCGCCGACCATTTTTCTCAAACTCTCTAAGGATGCTAAGAACTTCTGCTCCCCTAGTTCATAGGGCGCAAGATACTCCTCTTGACCAGTGAGAAGATAACCGCGCATACCGGTCTCCATATCAGTTACCTGGTTCTGGAGTTGCCAGGCTTGAATGATCACGTCATTGGCATGGAGCATCACTTCAATGTCTTTTGTATCACTCTCTAATAACCGGTTTCTTTTCTCAATAATGGCATGAAATTTGGTGTGATGTTTCTCGCGAATGCCCTGCTCTAAGTCGGTAAAATGCTTGATCTGTTGGCGAAACTTTTCAAAGAGTACCCTGCCTCGCCCTTCACCAACTAATTGGGCGATATCATTCATTGTTTCGGCAGTACCGATGATGCGGCGCAGTGCAATAGCAGGATGAATGATATCGTTTTGCCATTCGTGGAGTATGCGCTCGACCTCCCACAACCTAACAATCTGGCGGGGATTGCCGGCCACTTTTTTTCTCAAGGCATCCAGTTGATCATAGGTTGCCTGCTCTCCTTTTAGGTAGGGCTCTAGGAAACTCTCCTGGCCTGATAGTAGATAGCCACGCATGCCGGTTTCCATATCAACTGCTAAGGCTATAATGGCGTTGGCATCGTCTAATACCTGGTGTGTATAGTCGACCGAGGCGATACTCTCACCCCGCATCTTGAGCCCGTAGAGGGCGGTTAATGCAAGGACCAGTAAAAAGAAAAGGGGCAAAAAGACACCCATCAGCACCTTCTTCCTCATCTTTATGTCTGATAAACGCATCATCTATTTTCTCTATACATAAAAACCCTCCTATCTCTAATAGATAGTTGATAGCAAAGAGAATGCCAATATAAAAAAGAGGGCATATCTGGATGTGTAGGACTTTTATGGCGGATTTGGGCAGAACGGCTGAGTTCTAAGATGCAATGCGCAGCAGCTATTGCAAAATGCATGGGATTTATATTGCATTTTGCCCGGTTGCTAGTTGATGAAAGGGTATAAACGGATTCTACAGTATTGGCAAAGCAATAAACTCAGGCTGGATAAGGATAACTTATTAGAAAGTCTATAATTTAAATATTAGTTCCTTAATATGTTCTAAGGGTGGCGTGGGTTTTGCAGTATAGATTGATGAGATATCTGATTAATTAAGAATCTTATTGGATAGAACCTCTCTTCAGTCAGTTTGATGAACATGGGAAGAAAGAAGTATGAAATTAAAATCTGCCTCTGTTGTGCTCTCATTTGTATCAGTATTCATACTGAGTGGTTTTCTGTTTTTTTATTACCAGAAGCAAGAGAGCCTTAAGGCAGAGCTAGCTGGGGCGTTGCAGGCTAGAGCTCAGAATGTGGCTCATAACATTGATCTGTTTCTGCATAAAAAAATCGAAGTAGTAAAGGACTTCTCTTCTTCAAATACTATTTTAAAGCAGCTTTATCAGAGTAACCAGGAGTTTGCTGGGCTTGGTAAAAAAGAGAGAAATAGTCAGATCGATCACTTGAATGCCTATTGGATCGCTACAACTGATGAAAGTGATCCCTTCATAAAATCTTACATGAACAACGCTGTGGCACAGTATCTAAAGAAGGTGGCAGCAAACAACCCGGATGAATTTGGTGAGATATTCGTAACCAATCGCTACGGTTCAATAATCGCAACGACAAACAAACTGACAACTCTTGCACATGCCAATAAGTATTGGTGGAAGGCTGCGTACGATGATGGAAAAGGACGGGTGTTTCTAGACGATAGAGGCTTTGATCAAAGCGTTAAAGGCTATGTCATTGGGATAGTAATGCCGATCAAAAAAGGGGATGAGATTATCGGTATAGTGAAAGCCAATTTTAATGTATTGGGTGGGTTATCCAAAGTTCTTTGGTCTGATCAGGTAGATGAGAATGCTAAGGTAATGCTGGCGAGATCAGCAGGATTGGTTATTCTGGAAAAGGGAAAAACCCCTTTGAGCAGCCTGATTCCGGCTAAGGTATTAGCGAACATGAAACCACTTATCACTGAATCTAGAGAGGTTTCGTACATTGAGTTGGACAGTGCCAGTAAAAAGCGATGTGCTGTGGCGTATTTCCCAGTCCAAATTTCTCTTGGAAGCGAAGCTGTTGGCTTTGGCGGTGCTTATAGATCAGCTGACCACTACAAAGGTAATGAGGGTGAAACCTGGTTGGTGTTAGTGATGCATGATTTGAATGATGGAGTAGTTAATAAGTAAAGTGCTAATGCAGCATGTAAAGATGTAATTTACATCTTATGCTTTTAATGTTCACTGCTGCGTTTGAGTTTCTCCCCCAGACCTTGCGCCAGATTGTGATAGATAATGACTCCGATATCGGGTCGTAGTCGTGCCAGCTCATTGATGTCGTTGTGTTTAAGTACAGCGACGTCCACTTGAGTTTGTGTAGTGGCGGTTGCTGAATGCGGGGTTTGAGTCAGTAGTGACATTTCGCCAAGGCACTCGCCCACACTGATGCCACCCACACAGGTTGGTGGATCGCCACAGCAGATCTCAATCTCTCCGTTTAGTAACAGATAAGCTTCCTCTCCAAGTTCTCCCTGGGCGAAAAGCTGTTCTTGTGGGTTATAGCTTTGCAGTGTGCAACGGCTTGCCAGAAGTTTGATTTGTCCACTGTTTAATCCGCTGAACAGAGTGATTTTAGGTATGGCTTCAGCAAGTTGTGGGTTTACCTGCCGCTCCACAAAGTGCTGTAGGATCATATCTGCAACAGGATGAGCTTCTGGGATAAGCTCAATGCCGCTGGTATCCGCAGCTACCAAAAGCCGTACCATACGGATACCGTCCAGCCGTTCAACCCGGTGAAAGACCATGGCTGGAATATAGGCGGCAGGAAAATAACCAAGCTCCAGTAGAGTGCGCTGCATCTGTGGGGCGTGGGCGCTGATGTCTACCTCCAGATATTCGATGTTCCATTGCTCTTGGCAGTGGCGTTCAAATTCTGTGAGCAGAAAACGGATGGGGCGGTGAGTGAGGGCGATCAGCTCGAAGATGCGTGCAGATTTTTCAATTTCATCGATGGTAAAACCGATGGCGCCAGCGATCTGCCCATGAGTGTAGGCCAGCAGATAGTTGGACAGCTGGGCTCTGAGTTTAAACAGCCCGTAATGCAGACGGATGGGGCCAAATATCTCACGGTTGCGCACCCGGCCTCGTTGAAAATGGAGCAGGGTGGTGTAGCCTTTGGTGGTCAGCTCATCCAACTCAAAATCGTTGTCGTAGGGGTAGGCGGAGGTTTCATCATCCACTACGGCATCACATTCCAGGCCGCAGTTCTGCATGGCCAGGGCGGCCAGGTGATAAACCTCTGGGATAACCCGTGGATTGTTGCGGCGTAGTTTGAAGGCTTCACCAAAATACTGAACCATTAGCAGTAGGCTTTCCCGCTTGGCAAGCAGTAACTTCATTGGCAGAAAACCCACTGTAGCAAATCCGTGGGAGGCGGCGATCTTCTGTGCCACGGTATGCGTTACCCGGCAATCCACAATGGCCAGCTGTAGTCGATCCCGGATTCGCTCCAGTCGGCCTTCCATCAGCAGTTTGCCGATACCCATTCCTCTGGCGTCAGGATGTACTGCCAAACGGCCAAATTCCCCCACCAGATCCGCATGAGCGCCCATTTCGAGCAGGACTGATCCGGTGCCTACGATCTTCTTTTTATCAGTGTCTTTGGCCACCAGCAGTAGGGTGTCATCGGCAAAGACCATCTTCTTAAGCAGCTTGGGGTCGTAGTATTGCGGGTGAGAGTAATCCTTTCCATAGACGGCAAGGAATACCTCGCGAATCTGAGGAACATCGGACTCTAGCGCTTCACGGACAATGATCATCTGTTTTTCAGCACCCATTTGCCAGCCAGCTCTGCAATGGTGGCGTAATAGGCTGCTCCGGTTGTGAGGGCGCTCTCATCAAAATCAAAGCGGCTGGAGTGGGCCGGGAAGCCCTCATTGCCTGGAATCTGTCCGCCAAAACGGACGTAGCAGCCGGGGACGTGATCCAGATAGTGGCTGAAATCTTCGCCACCCATGTTGGCATTGGCCAGTTGCCCAACATTGGCGTTGCCGACTGCGGTGATGGCTGCCTCGCGGGCGAGCACGGTCATCTCATGAGAATTGATGACGGGCGGAACCCCTTTGATGATCTCCACTTTGACCTCAGCGTCATGGAGTTGTCCCACTGATTCAGCAATGCGCTTGATGGAATCATGCAAATGTTGGCGGACTTCAGGCTCTTGGGCCCGGATAGAACCTTTCAATGTTGCATGCCCGGCAATAACATTGGATGCGGTGCCAGCGTCAAAACGCCCTATGGAGATGACAGAGGGATGGGCTGGATTAACCTCCCGTGAGACGATGGTTTGGATGGCTATTACCAGTAGGCTGCCAACCACCACGGTGTCCACAGATTCGTGAGGCCGGGCGGCATGCGCCCCCTGGCCCGCTATCGTGATACGAAAGCGGTCGCTGGATGCATTTACAGGCCCCTCGGTCACAATGACTTTGCCTGCCAGATAGTGCCGATCCAAGTGGCCACCGAAGATTAAAGCCACATCCTCCAGCGCGCCATTGTCAATCATGGCTTTGGCGCCTGTAACGGTCTCTTCTGCAGGTTGAAAGATTAGGCGTATCGGTAGCGGTGGCGGTGGTTGTTGGGAAAGATGCATGGCTGTACCCAACAGAATGCTGGTATGGCCGTCATGGCCACAGGCATGCATTACACCATTGACCTCGGATGAGAAGGGTAGGCCGGTCTCTTCTTGGATAGGGAGAGCATCCATGTCGGCACGTAGGGCAATGTATGGCCCGTCCTGTTGGCCTGGGATCTCTGCCAGGATGCCAGTGCCGGCGATATTGGGCTGGTAGGATACTTTTACCTGGTCCAGAAATTCGCACACCTTTGTGGCTGTGCGTCGCTCTTTTGAGCTTAGCTCAGGATGCTGATGCAGATCCCGGCGAAGGGCAATCATGCTCTCTTGAGTTTTTTTATCGATGGTTTGCATGGAGGGCTCTCATGTTGAATGAATACCCAGCGCCTTTGCGCTCTTCTTACTTATAAGATAGATCCGCTTGTAGTGTAAAAGCAATGAAAAATGTGCAAAAAATATCTTTAAATGATGATGGCCCTATTTTTCCAGAATGATTAGCATTAGTGACAGATTGCAGCAGAGTAGGGGGCGGTGTTTGATTTTGTTTGTTTATGCGCTGCTACATAGTTCATTATGCTGCCAGCGGTTAATTTAAAGGTGGGTGATATATCCATGCCTGCACTTTGTAATCCTTTAGCTGTCCATTTGTTGCAGGTGTTTGTTAAAGAGAAATTACCTGCACCTTTATAAAACTGACTATTGCCATAGATTCCCGCACTAAGTTGCAATATTTCATTATTGTCATTTTTGTGAAAGCTGTTCGAAATAAAGTTGATGAGTGATGAGAGCTCAACAGAACTAAGACATAATTTTATGACTTGGCTATTTGGGAAATATTGATCGGCTTTTTCAGGTACAGCGACGGCATGAATAACGGATTCTGTTGGCCACAGAATAGCGCTTAGTGTTACTCCTATTGTTGTCTCTTCCGCTTGATAGAACTCTTTGTCACCCCAGCCAAACTCGATGTATGGGGTATTACCAAATCTTTCTTTTAATTTAGGGATCTGAGTTTGTATTTGTTGTGCAGGAATAACAAAACCAGTATGCCAATCGTGGCTTACTACATATATTTCTTTATCCCTTGTTACCGCGGTTTCTTTAACGGGTTTAACTGCATAGGATTCTGAAAAGCATGCAGAGAACAAAAAAGGAACGAGTAATAAAAATATGCTTTTCATTGCATGGTAAGTAGAGTCAGCCAGTTAACAAATTTGAGTAACTTATATGTTCTGTTTTTATTCGATGATTCGTAATGCCAAATAGGGAATGATATTGAATAGAAATATGCATATCTTAAAGAATGCCATGCCTGCATAATGGATTGCATCAAACTGTGCTATCGATAGAGTGAACCATTTTCCATGCATTTTATAAACCCAGTCATGGGCCAGTGCAAAAAATACAAACCACCATAGTAGTAGTGAAAGATTGATTGCAGAACACCAAGCTAGCACATCGCGAATGAGTTCCATTGTCATAATCTACTCTCTGTTTGTATCTAATGTTTGTTTTATAAAATTGAATATAGGCAACCAATATTCCTGCCTATAAGCATCGTGCAGATTATTATGGCCTGCTCCTTTTATTGTTATAAGTTGCTTTGTAGTTTGAGCGTTCTCATAAATTTCTTCACCCATTGAAAAAGGAATGACATGGTCATTTGTGCCATGAATAACAAGCAGTGGAGCATTGATGTTTTTTATCTTTGATAGATTATTAAAAGAGTTACCAGCAAGTGAAGAGAAAATGCCTAGCCCCGTTGCTTTTGCATGAGCCTTACCGCTGGTTAGTGGTGTAACAAGAATTAAGCTTTTTATGTTCTTGTTATTTGAGACATTCAGTGCGGCAGCAGTCCCTATTGATCGCCCGAATATAATGATGTTATTTTGAGAAAAACCTAACGCTTCAGTTGTATATTTAAATACAGCATCGGCATCCCGGTATATTCCTTCTTCGCTTGGAGAACCTTCGCTTTTTCCATAGCCGCGATAGCCTGCACCGACAACATTTACCCCAGATTTTTGCAGCTGAATCAAGTCAGGTATTCGGTGGTAAATGTTGCCAGCATTACCGTGAAAGTAAATCAATACCTTGTCTGAGTCGGCCAATGGAAGATAAAGACCTTGGATCTTTAAATGATCTTCTGTGCTGATGAAAAACTCTTCAATGCCAGAGGGGAGGCTATTGCTTGACAACACATTTGTGGTGTCTGGATAAAATGCCATCTGATTAACGATAAATTTGCATCCATACATAGCTACTCCAAATGCAATGATAAGTATGGTGAGTAAGAGTTTTTTCATGATAATTAGAATTACCGTGCTCTAAAAAGAGAGGGCATAGTTCTGCTCTTACCCTTTACTTATACTTAAAATAGTCGTGTTTTCAATAAAATGTAATTGTAAAAATCAGCCATGACCAGGCAGGCTCGGTGTTGTGATGTGTGACAATAAACCGCATGGTACGTAGGGATAACATGGAGTAAATTGGCCTACGAAATAGTGATGAGATCTCTTTGGCAGTCACGTTGACTGCCTTGCTTGGTTTCCAGACTCCCCTCTACCTGCCGTGTAAGTGGGAACCAAGATGATTTTTCGTCCTTTTTGTTTGGATGTTCTGCTTTTTTTCTTATGGATTGTGCACATCTGATTTGCCCCCCCACGGTGTATGCTGGGCGATCCTTAATCAGGCAAATTGCTACATTAAGCCTGAGTTTTTAAAGGGCAGAACATCCTCATTTTTTCTCACCTAATCCCCTATCTTTTCTATTCTTTGGATATGCTGGTGTACCAGGGCAGTGCTATGACACAATATGGCAATTCAGCCTGAGTTGAAATGGTTAATTGTTCTGGGTATCTCTTTGAAAAAACAACTATTGTTGCTAGTTCTTCTACAGCTTTGTTTCACTACTGCTTATGCTGCGTCTCCCCAGGTGCTGGGTTATGGCGTAAAGCCCTGCGAAGCATATCTTCAAGCCCACGAAGGCTGGGATGCTGGTCTGGAAGAGCAAATTGAGCAGTATCTACACTACCGTGATTGGCTGACCGGTTTTGTTTCAGGGCTAAGTTTAGCGCTGGGTAAGGATGCGCTGCATGGCGTTGAGATTTCTGGGGCGATGCGGCGCATCCAGCTCTACTGCGATGAACAGCCAACAGATGACTTTTTTACCGCATCCATGTCTTTGATTAAATTACTTTCCAAGTTGGAGCAAGGTGGAGCTGAGTAGCGCTTGGCTTACATCACTTAATAAAAATGAAAATTGTCTCATTCAATACCAATGGCATTCGTGCCCGTCCACATCAGCTTTTGGCGCTCAAAGAAAAGCATGCGCCCGATATTATTGGAATTCAGGAGACAAAGGTGCAGGATGCCGAATTTCCTGAAGCAGCTATTGAAGAGCTGGGCTATAGCGCTGCTTATCATGGTCAGAAAGGGCATTATGGCGTTGCTCTGCTATCAAAACAGCCGCCAGTATCAGTGCAACGGGGATTTGCAACTGATGAGGATGATGCTCAGCGGCGAATGATTGTTGGCACCTTCAGCACTTCGGCAGGCGATAAGGTCACTGTCATCAATGGCTATTTCCCTCAGGGAGAAAATTGCGCCCATGAAACCAAATACCCTAATAAACGCCGATATTATGCAGATCTACTGAGTTTTCTTGCCGAAAATTTCACCCCGAACGACAAGCTACTGGTCATAGGGGACGTAAATGTTGCGCCATTGGACAATGATATCGGTATCGGCCCAGTCAATGCCAAGCGCTGGCTAAAAGAGGGTAAATGCTGTTTTCTGCCTGAAGAGCGTGACTGGTTGCAAAAACTGATGGATTGGGGGCTGCTGGATACCTATCGTGAGCTGTATCCAGATGTTGATGATCGTTTTAGCTGGTTTGATTATCGCAGCCGTGGTTTTGAACGTGAGCCTAAAAGAGGGCTGCGCATCGATCTGATTCTGGCTACAAAACCGTTAATGGAGCTTTGTACTGACGCTGGAATAGCCTACGATATTAGAAGTATGGAAAAACCTTCCGACCACTGCCCGATATGGGCAACTTTTAATCTAAGTTAGCAGTTGAGCTGTAGTAAGAGCGACTAAGGATAGTATCTAAAATAGCCACCAAGGTGGCTATTGGTAGTAGATTCAGCTGATTGGTTTGGATTTATGGATTAACAATGGGTACAAATCTGGACAGCACTTTTCTCAATGAGTGGCAGGGCGGCGATGTGGCGCTGATAAAAAAAGAGTTTGGCCTGCTGGAACATGAGCTGACAAATATAACCATTCTGTTGGCAACCTATATTCATGATGAACTGGGCGGTGAAGCCTTTGTGTTATTTCGGCAGAACGGAACACTGTATGAAGTTAATGCCAGCCATGACTCTATGGGGCTTTTGACTGGCCAGTGGGAGCCGGAGGAGACATTACTAGAGGCTCTGCGCTATCGTCTTGAACAAGGGCGTTTAGGACGCGGTACAGATGACACGAATCTGTTTGCGGATGAACTCAATTTTTTGCTGACAGAGTTGGAAATGGGCGTGCCAATTTGAGTATATGATGGCCTCTGCGCTGTTTCGTTTCTATGAAGAGCTGAATGATTTTCTCCCGCCTGCTCAGCGCAAACGTGATATTGCATTAACCTTTCCTCCGCCGGCACCAGTCAAACATCTGATTGAAACCTTGGGTGTTCCACATACTGAGGTGGAGATTATTCTGATCAATGGTGAATCGGTTGGTCTGGATCGTATGGTTGTTGATGGTGACCGGATAAGTGTCTATCCAATGTTTGAATCATTGGATATCTCGCCACTGCTAAAGATCAGAAATCAGCCGTTACGTGAACCCCGTTTTATTGCAGATGCACACCTGGGTAAACTATCTCGTTACCTGAGAATGCTGGGCTTTGATGCTCTTTTTGCCAATGATTTGGGTGATCAGACCATTGCGCAAATCTCGTCCAAAGAGCGCCGCATCCTGCTAACTTCGGATCGGGCATTGTTGATGCATCGTGTTGTCACTCATGGCATCTATGTGCGTAAAGGCACCCCGTTGCAGCAATTGGAATGCCTGGTTTCTCGACTGGACTTAAAAAGTAGCATTTGTCCCTTCAGTCGCTGCATGCGTTGTAATGGTGAGCTAAATGCTGTTGAAAAGCCGGCGATTGAAGATAGTCTACAGGCTAATACACGGAGGGTTTTTAATGAGTTTCGCCAATGTCAGGCTTGCGGGCAGATCTATTGGAAGGGGAGCCACTATCAACGTATGCAGCAGATAATAGAGGGGTTTCGCTCAGACTAAAGAGGCGAGTATGTGATCTCCATCTTCAGCCAGTGTCTCTAACCGTACTTGGCAGATGCAGTTTTCCAATGCCAATTCGACAGGAGCCTGCACTGCAACTCGAAGAAAGTTTGGTGTGTATCCACTCCATATCGCCTGTTCTTTTTCGACTGTCTCTGTTTTGTTTTCGATTAATACAGAAAACTCTTGCCCCAGATAGGCCTGTTGATTTGCCCGTTTCAGCTTTTGCCCCAGATTATGGAGTTGTTGGCTGCGCTGCTTTTGCGTCTCTCTATCAACATGTCCTGGCAGTTCGGCGGCCTTGGTGCCAGGGCGGGGAGAGTAGCTGAAGATATGCAGATGGCTGAACTGCATCTGCTCAACAAATGCCAGCGTTTGCTGCCATTCGTCATCTGTTTCACCTGGAAAGCCAACAATGATGTCGGTGGTGACACAGAAGTTAGGTACTCTTTTACGAGCCCGCTCAATAAGCTGTTGGAAATCTGCTGTACTGCACCGACGCGCCATGCGGCGTAGCACTGAGTCTGCCCCACTCTGTAAAGGAAGATGCAGGTGTGGCATCAGCCGACTATTTTCAAACAGTGTCCAGAAGTTATCTGGCAAATCCCAGGGCTCAACGGAACCGAGGCGTATGCGTGGTATTTCGGTTCCATTGAGAATGGCTTGGATTAGCTGAAAAAGATTGCTCTCGATATCACTGCCGTAACCGCCAATGTGAACACCGGTGAGTACGACCTCTTGTATGCCGCCTGCATGTAGCTCGTTAATTTCAGCGATGATGTCAGTGGCAGGTCGGCTGCGCTCTTCCCCTCTGGCAAGCGTGACAATGCAGAAGGTGCAGCGATAGCGGCAGCCATCCTGTACCTTGATGAATGCTCGTTGGCGCCCTCTGGCCAGCAGTGTGCTTTCGCCGGGCTCGGTGGCTATCGCGGGCATGGCGTGAAGATCAAGCTGTTGGGTTGTGATCTCTACCAGGCGGTCTTTGTCTTTGTTGTTGACTACCAGATCAATGCCGGATGAATCAGCAGGATCCAATGAAGCATAGCAGCCACTGACGACCAGCTTGGCAGCAGGGTTGTTGCGTTGCGCTCGACGTATCAACTTGCGTGATTTGCGCACGGCTTCGCCGGTTACAGCACAGGTGTTGACCACGATTAGGTCGGCTTCATTGAGCTCTTGAGTTAACTCATGACCGAGTAACTGGAAATCTCTGCTCCAGGTTTCCAGCTCTGCTTCATTAAGGCGGCAGCCAAGAGTTTTTAGGTGAACACGCATGTATAGATCAGCAATGGTTTTAAAAAGGGTGCAACGGTAGCTGTGGTTGGAGCTGGTTTCAAGTGTATTGCACATCAAGGTGCGTCATAATGCACTGAATTGAGGAATTGAAGTGGTATTGCACCATGTTTGAAACAGATAGTCTGCTTATTGTACTGATCTTACTGAGTCTCATACTCCTGGGGCTGGTGACATTGCTGTGGTTGCGATTCTCCCAGGCGACTAAAGGACAGGGTGACCAGGAGACAGGTCTTGCTCGAATAGAGGAGTTGCTGCGTGAACAGGAACGGGTCTTCCGACGCGAGTTGGCAGATGATCAAAAAGCCTTGGAACAGCGTTTTGGTGATGTGCAAAAGCATCTGACAGAAGATGTGGGTAAATTGCGAACTGATCTGATTGAGCGGTTTGAGCTATTACAGAAAACAGTTTCGGAGAATCTGGCAGATGGTCGTTTAGCTCAGCAGCGGTCACTCTCTGACTTACGTGAGTCTCTCCAGAAGTCACTGCATGAGGGTATCTCCAGTGTGGGTAAAGAGGTCAATGAGGTGCTGGTTCGCAACACCGAAGAGCTGGGCAAAAGAGTAGAGGGATTAACTGAGAGCACGGATAAGCGATTACAGGAGATCAGCGGTCAGGTAGATAAGCGTCTGAGCGAAGGCTTTGAAAAAACGACAGAGACGTTTACTAAGGTGCTGACACATCTAACACGCATTGATGAGGCGCAGAAGCGGATCACTGAACTCTCCAGTAATGTGGTCAGCCTACAGGAGGTGCTGGCAGATAAGCGCTCGCGCGGGGCCTTTGGTGAGGTTCAGCTCAATGCACTGGTGCGCAATATGTTGCCGGAGAATAGTTTTGCGCTGCAATACCAACTCAAGAATGACAAACGAGTGGACTGCATGCTCTTTTTGCCAGAGCCTACGGGAAACATTGCAGTGGATGCCAAGTTCACCCTGGAGAGCTTTCAGCGCATGACGGATCTGCAGCTATCAGATAGTGATCGGGAAAAGGCGAGCAGGCAGTTTAAACAGGATATTCGCAAACATATCAATGACATTGCGGACAAGTACATATTGCCAGGGCAAACAGCAGATGGCGCTATGATGTTTATTCCGGCCGAGGCTGTGTTTGCTGAGATTCATGCCCACTTTCCTGATCTGGTGGAAGAAGCTAACAAGCGACGGGTGTGGCTGGTCTCACCCACGACTATGATGGCAATTCTAACGACGGCACGTGCTGTATTGAAAGATGCTGCAACCCGTGAGCAGGTGCATATTATTCAGCAGCACCTTGGAGCGTTGTCGAAGGATTTTGGCCGTTTTCAGGAGCGGATGAATAAGCTTTCTCAGCATATTCGCCAGGCTCACGATGATGTGAATCAGGTAAATACCTCAGCGCAAAAGATTGCCAGCCGGTTTGAGAAGATAGAGAAGGTTGAGTTGGAAGATGCGCCTGAGCCTGCGGTGTTGCCAGGCTCAGACACATAGTTTTTTAGGTTTAGTTTGCGGCTTGCCAAGTTCCGTCAGGTTGACGGCAGGCTGTGCCGTAGATGATTTCTTGTTTGCCCTCAATTGTGGCTTCAGTGGTGTATTCACGGCAAGGACCACTGGAGGTGCTATAGGTTCGGGTGGGTGTCACAGTATACTCAGTGCCTGAGTCTGGGTTTTTCCAGCTTGAGTGTTGGTTAGTAGGCACGCCCTCTAAGGCTTGATGAGTGCGGTAGCGGTCATTTTCGTCCATCTGCTCACCAATAGAGCTACCTACATAAGCCCCCAGCAGCGTGCCAGCAATAATGGCAGCTGTTCGACCAGATCCTCCGCCTACCTGATTGCCGAGGACGCCGCCGGCAATGCCTCCGAGAACTCCGCCAGCTTCCTGTTTAGTTGGCTGCTGGCAGCCAACTAATAGTATGAGTGAAGCAAAAATGATTAAGGGCGTTTTGATTTTCATAGCGTGCTCCAAAATTACGGCATGTAGTTTCAACATTATCCATTGCGTATTTTATAGACCATATTTTTGAATGGTTAGAGGCCGATTACGGCTATAGGTTCAATCTATGAATGCTTATCTTATTGCCAGCCAGAAATAAGTGCTGCGATGGTGTTAGATGCTGAATCTGAGATGTCAATAATCTGAAATCCCGTCCAGTAGCTACAGGTGTCTTTTGCCCGTAGGCACCACAGACTTTCTACGCCAAATTCAATGGTGTCGGCACCATATATTGGCGTGGACAATGGCATTTGCAGCTGGAACAGTGAGCCAGGTGCTGTGGATATTGAGCCGACAAGCATTAAGCCACCCATGCTTATATTTGCCAAGTGGCCGAGCGAATGTCCTGCATTAACATCGAAGATAGCAATGCTTTCGTTGGGGCGTTTTCTGATTGAGAATCGTTTATTCTGCATGCAATGATACTCGATTAAATCTGTATTGTTGATTGCTCATATTGTCAGGTATCAGCTTGGACTGGGTGCTGCACTAAGGGTTTGCTGTAGTTTGTCTTTGATAGTTCTAAAAGCCCGACTAACGAAAGGAATTTGTACTCCCCCCAGTATCCGAGCATTTCCTTCGCAAAGATCCCGTACAAGTACTTGGGCCGACATAACAGTAGCTTGTATGCCATTGTGATCAACAAACATATATTTTTTGGTGGTTGGGCTGTACCAGGAAAGTTTAATTCGCCGTGTGCCTTTGCGTCCTTTGATTCTATATTCAAACCAAGAGCCGCATTTTATCTGGTCCAGTTTTTGTAGCATTTCAAGTTCTTCATCAGAGAAGGTGAGTATTTGAGAGTCAATTCCCAGCGACTCTTTAGTGCTTTCTGGTGTAGCGGCAATGGCTTCTGAAGCGCGTTTTTCTTCTTCAGTGGTCAGTGTGCCAGATAGCAGTTTGAATAAAGTATCGACATCTACTTGATGATAGCTACCCAGAGTAGACAGGCTTTGTTCGATGTTTTTACGCAAGCTATCGAGTTGCTTGCGGAATGGTATGCTGTCTTTTTCAACAGTATCTGTATTCAGGAGTTCAAGAATTTCATCGATGATCTGTAAGGTTTCACGCCATATTTCGGAGTCTTTAAAATTAGGATCGCGCAGGATTATCAGGATCAGTTTGTCTGTCCATGAGTGCTTAAAGAACTGCATGACAATTTCAGGAAGTGGCTTGTGCGCTTCTGTACGATCTTTGATTGTTTGCATTGCTTGAGCGCGGGCATTTTCAAATTTGTCACGTCCACGAGCAGCCTCCTGAGATCTTTTTTCGATCGCAGCTGATTTCTGTTCGAGCTTTCTGGCATGCTCTTGCAGTTCCTGGTGCAGATCTTCAAATATTTGAAGATTTTCTTCAAAATTAGCCAGGATGGAGTCAATGATTTCCTGTAGATGACTGTAGATTCCAACATCAAGATTCATCTCATCAATCCATTGACTGCCGACATGGATCATAAGATTCATCAGTTTTTGGGTTGGATGATTTTCTGAAGTGAGCGTTTCTGCATCCAGTATGGCTGCCTTTAAGTAGGGTGTATGCAGATGGCAAAGCAGGGTTTTTGCTGTATTGGGCAGGACGGGATCATCCAACATCTGCTCAAATAGCATGCCCACCAATTCGATGGTGTTCATATCGGCAGTTGGTATTCTGCGACGATCAATTCCATTGAAAAGTTTGTTGCGTTCTTCAGTTAGTGTGCTGCGCAGCCCTTCGATAAATACTTGATCAACCTGAAGTTTGGGGATTGTTGCGCGCTGTGAATCCTCTGTTGATTGGGTTGCTTGCTCAGTAGAGATTGCTTTAGTGGCCGATGGCTGAATGGTCTGGATTTGTTGAAGTAAAGTGGCCCTGGTAGCCATCTCAATGGGAGGTGCGCCAGGCGCAGGCGTTACTGGTGCATATTGAGGGTCTTTTTGTCTTTGGCTTATGAGCAGTGAGCTTATGGCATTTAATAGTTCTGAGCTGAGTGTTTCGGATTCAGCCGTCGCGTTACTCTCTTTTTGAGCATCTTGGGCAGTGGCGTCTGTTGAGGGGAGGGTGTCAGATCCTGATGGTGTAACGCTGCCCCTCTGTTCAGCTGTAGCTGTATCGAGTTTTGGTGATCCAGCTGTTTTTTTGTGCTCTGTAGAAGCTGCTTTATTGATGACGGGTTTCAAGTTGGGGAAAATACCCGCCTCAATTAAGATTGTGTTGCAATCATCATAAATGCTGCCCAGATTTTTCATGACGTACTTTTCAAAAAGTGCGTACAGGATGATCTTGGTGCGACTGTCAATTGTGATTTGTGCTATCGCAGCCTTGAATGCATTCATGATGTGAATGGGACTGGCTGGCAGGTTGCGGTCAGCCAGTTTTTTTCCACCCTGAATCAATGTCATTCGTTGGGTGTAGGCGTAGATCTCTTTATAGTAGATATTGTTTGTTTTATAGGCGATCTTTTGTAGAGCAATTCCATCTTCGAGATCTGTTTTATCGACGAGAGACCATTGTGTGTGTTGTGTTGTTTTAGGGTCACTCTCTTCAAGTGCCGAGGGTCGCTTATGCAGAAAATTTGCGTACCCTTTTGATATCTCTTTCTGGAATGTTTGTTCAACAAGTGGGCGCATATCACGCACATTCAGAGATGCCTCAATAAAAAGGCTTCGAATGGCGTTGCTCTCCGCTTTGTCTGCAAATTCAAGCAGTGCGGGCTCAGCGTGGTTGTACATATTGCTGAGTAGGGCTGAGAGCTCGATAAGAGTAAGGTCTCTGCACTGCCCTATGACTTGCTGGAATTTAAAGTCCGGCGATTGAATATTTGGGTTTAGACTGTCCATTATTTCTTCAACTTGATGTTGATAAATGTTTTTATATTGTCCGGTATAGGTAAGAATCCTAATCAACAAGCTGAGCAATACAGCTTGTCACCCGGTATTATGAGTATTCTCTACAGGGGAGTAAAATGATATTTGGACTTTTTGTTAAGCAGATGCAGCGGCTAGTATATTGAAGCAGAATATATTTTTGTGGTTTATCAGGTTGTTATCTTACTTTAGCGGTCGTGCAGTTTGGGGGCTGGGGCGGCTGACCGGGCATCTGTTTTATTGGTTGCCTAACCAGGAGAAGCGGTGTGCGCGCATTAATATTGAACTCTGTTTTTCTGATCTATCGAATCAAGAGCGGAAAAGGATACTCAAACAAAGCCTGATAGAGAATGTAACAACCATGATTGAGCTGCCCGGTTTCTGGTGCAGGGATCCGAGCCATGCTCTTGCTCGGTTATCTGATCCTGATGGACATAAAACGCTGAATGGACTTTTAGCCCAGGGTAAAGGGGTTATTGTTGCAGGCCCTCATTTGGGTAGTTGGGAGATTGTTGGGCTTTTTTTGGCGCAGATTGCGCCTGTTACAACGCTATATCGTCCACCCCGATATGATGCTATGGCTGCTTTGATCGTCAAAGGAAGAAGCCAAACAGGAGCTAAGTTGGTTCCAACGGATGCGTCGGGTGTAAAGGCTTTGTATAAGGCCTTGCGACAAGGAGAGATGGTCGCAATTCTGCCAGATCAGCAACCAAAATCGACACGTGGAGCGGTGTTTGCTCCATTTTTTGGACAGCCAGCGTTAACTATGGAATTGGTTTCCAGGCTTGCTGCCAAAACAGGAGCGCCTGTTGTTTTCTGTTTTGCAGAACGGTTGCCCTTTGGAAAAGGCCATCGGATACACTGGGTGCAGGCACCTGAAGGCATTGATGATGCAGATCCCATTGTTGCAGCTACAGCCCTGAATCAGGGGGTTGAGCGCTGTATTCACATCTGTCCGACACAGTATCAATGGAGCTATAAGCGGTTTAGAAAGCACCCTGATGGCAAAACAAATCGATATGCAGTACAAAAATAATACAACTGGCTTTGCTGCATGTGCTGTATCTGGGAAAAAAGTGCTATTAAATTAAAGTCTTGCTGTTAAGAAGACGCTACCAGTTCTATAGTTAAAGATTCTAATTCGGCTGGTGATATAACGAATGGGTTATTCAAGCGATAAAAGATGGGCTCTGGGATGCATCGGCGTGTTGCTGTTGCTGTTTCCTGGGACGCTATTGTTTGCAAAAAAAGGGCCGCCTCCTCCTTTGTCAGATGTTCGTGTTGTTATCGATATATCTGGCAGCATGAAAAAAAATGATCCACAGAATCTCCGACGTCCGGCACTCAGATTGCTGGTTGGCTTGATGCCTGATGGTAGTCGAGCCGGGGTTTGGACCTTTGGTCAATATGTGAATATGCAGGTTCCGCTTGGGCATGTAAATGATGCCTGGAAAGCACAAGCACGAAGTCGTGCAGAGCAGATTCATTCTCGTGGCCTCTTCACCAATATTGAAGAGGCACTCCATCGTGCTACAAAAGATTGGACAGGTGATCCTACCCGCTTTCGTAGAGATGTAGTGCTGCTTACCGATGGTATGGTGGATGTATCAAAAAACACCGCAGAAAATGCAGCTTCACGTAAACGCATCCTATCTACCATTCTACCCAGGCTCGAAAAGTTGGGTGCCCGCGTGCATACAATAGCGCTTTCAGAGCGTGCTGATCATGATTTAATGAGAGAGCTATCGACAGCAACAGATGGCTGGTATGAACAAGTGAATTCGGCTGATCGCCTGCAACGTGTGTTTTTAAGGATTTTTGAAGAGGTTGGTAAGCCTGATACTGTTCCAATCAAAGGTAATAAATTCAAAATTGATGGCAGTGTCAAGGAGGCCACTCTATTGGTCTTCAGGAAAAAAGATGTTCTTCATCCTACAAAAATTGTCTCGCCCAGTGGGAAAGCGTTTGGTATCAACAATGCGCCTAAGTCCATCGTGTGGCACCAAGATGAAGGCTATGATCTTCTGACTATTTCTAAGCCTGAAGCAGGCGAATGGAGTATTCAAGCTGAGATTGATCCAGATAACCGAGTCATGATTGTTACTGATCTTCGGATGCACTCCACTGATCTTGCCAGCCGAGTATCGGTTGGTGAACGTCTGCCTTTTATTATCCAATTTAGTGACCACGGTAAAAAAATTACGCGCACTGATTTTCTAAAGATGGTGGAAATTAAAAGTGAACACAAGATTGGCGATGTGTACAGTGAGCCGTTGCCTATACGTGACGATGGGAAGTTTGGAGACAAAGAAGCACTGGATGGTACCTTTAGTGCCATAGTGGGTGAGGGGTTGGAAGAGGGCAAAAGTGAGCTTGTGGTTGTTGCTGAAGGAAAAACCTTCATCCGGGCGCGGCGCCAGGCTTTTGAGGCTGTCCTTCCAGTAAAACTGAGCGTGAATAAAAAAAGCCAGGACAACAAAGAGGGCGTTGAGATAGTCCTACAGCCAAATGAAAACGTTATTATTCAAAACAGTCTGAATCCCGGTGCTTGGCTTGAAGCTGACGATGGGGCGCGGGGTGGTATTATTTTGGTTCCTGATGGTACGGGCAGTTGGCAGGGATGGGTGGATGCATCCATCCTAACTGGACCGCAAAAGCTGCACGTGAGAGTTATAGCTACCAGTAACACTAATAACTGGGTGGAACTGATTCTTGATCCAGTGACAATTGAGGCTTCATTATCATCACCCCCACCGCCGCCTAAAGTTGCAGCTCCTGCTCCAAAGAAAAAACCAAAGCCAGCTAAAGCCCCGAAAAAGGTTGAAAAGAAGGAGAGCAGCAATCTAAAAAATATATTGTTATTTGGCGGCGCTAATCTTGTGATAATTTTATTGGGTGGTATTGGGTACTGGCTCTATAAAAAACGCAAAGGAGACAATTCAGTTCAACTGGTTGATGATGAAGAGATGGAAGAGGGAATGCTGAATGACTGAAGTTAACTTGCTGCTGTTATTGGAGCTTGTGTTGCTGCTACTTGCAGTGGATGTGATTATTATTGTCCGCTTTGTAATCAGGCGCAGGCGGGAAAAGACATCAATAGAGCGGTTGGTTACTTTAGTTAGGCGGGATGCAGAACGGCGTGAAACACAGACCCGTAATCTATTAGAAAAAAAATATGGTTACAGCGGAGAGCAGCTGGAAAAAGCCACCAAAAAAATTGTTCGCGAAGAAAAGCGCATCTATCAGCTGTTAGCCAATCTTTTTGCCACGCGTGACAATGTGGCGATTGAAAATCTGAGCATTAACTTTGAAGAGGCTGTGGAGCCTTATAGAGCATTAATGGTTCCCAAGGGTACTGAATCGAGCGGTGCAGGTGGGGAAGATGATAGTGCAGATGTGCAGCAGCTAAAGGATATAAATCAAACACTCAATGAAGAGTTGAGAGTTACCATGAATACCCTTAGCAAAATGCTGCATGAATATTCAGTTCTCCTGGCTGATAATGATATAGATAAAGAAGATCCAGATCCAGATGCGGTTGCTGCATTGGTAACGGGTGGTCAAGTATCAGAAGATGATACGTCTTCAGTAGCTGTTGGAGATGCAGTTGAAGAGGGTGAGCCAGATGTAATGACTGAGGCAGCTGCCCCTGCTGAAGCAACACCACAGGAAACAGATGAGGCTGTGGCAGATGAGGCTGATGAGAATGTTGACAGTGCGTCATTGGTTGGTATGTTTCAAGAGGATGATGATGACATATTGGCTGAAGATGGCGCAGCAACTACAGTAGCTATAAGTGAAGCTTCTGCTGAGGCATTGTCCGCAGAGGAAGCAATGCTTAATGAGGTGCTAGAGCCGGAAAACGTAGTAGAGGAAAGCGAGCCAGTTGAAGACTCGCTGGCTCAAGAGATCGGAGAAGTGCTGGAAAATACAGATGTGGATCTGTCAGATATTGAACTGAGCAAGATAGATGCTGAATCAAAAGAAGAAGCCGCAGACCAGGCTGAAGAACTGCTGGCACAAGCGATAGGTGAAACCCTTGAAGGCCACGAAACCCCGCTGCCTGATTTTGAAGATGAATTGTTAGCGGATGAAGCTGATGCAACAGCAGTGGATCCAACCGAAGAGCTGCTGGCGCAGGCGATAGGCGAAACGCTTGAAAGTCATGAAACCCCGCTCCCCGATCTTGAGGATGAGGTGCTTGAGGATGATGCTGATGCAACAGAGGCTGATCCAACTGAAGAGCAGCTGGCGCAAGCGATAGGTGAAACACTTGAAACGCATGAAACAGAGTTGCCCTCTGCACCAGAGGAAAATGTTTTAGCTGAGCCCGACGCAGAAAAAAAACTCACTGATGAGATAGCAGAGACGCTGAGCGGTCATACAGAAAACATGTCTGATGAGGATATTGATAGCCTTCTGCAAGGCGCTATTGAAGATGTACCAGAGAAGTAGTGTTACCATCCCCTTAACTCAGTACCCCTAAAATTACACCGTTGCTCTAGGCAATTGTGTCAACTTTTAAGATTTCTCATATGTGTAGTGCTATGACTGAAAATAGGCATCTGATGCCACCCCTTCCGCATGCATTTGGATCCATTGGCGCAAGTGGCGTCATTCGAAGCTGTCCCGAGGATTTTTTTGTTGAGGAACTCCCACCTTGCGAGCCGGATGGTGAAGGTGAGCATGTTCTGCTTAAGATTGAAAAGCGAGGTGATAATACCGAATGGGTTGCTCGACAGCTGTCTCGTTTGGCAGGAGTTACAGCGCGAGATGTGAGTTATGCAGGGCTTAAAGACCGCCATGCTGTAACTCAACAGTGGTTTTCTGTTCGCTTGGCGGGAAAGACCGAGCCGGATTGGCAGACACTAACCTCTGATAACCTAAAAGTATTGGAGTGTGCTCGCCATCGGCGAAAGCTCCGTCGGGGTGCTTTACGTGGCAATCGATTTATTATCCGAGTGCGGGAGTTGGCTGGGGATATGGGCCAGCTGGAATCACAACTGCGTCAAATTCAGCAGCAAGGAATCCCCAATTACTTCGGTGAGCAGCGCTTTGGGCATCAGGGTGATAACCTAAAAAATGCTGAATCCCTGTTTGATGGGAGTTTAGGGCGAGTGAATCGCCAACGCCGGGGGCTTTATATCTCTGCCGCGCGCTCATTGCTGTTTAATCATGTGTTGGCAAAAAGGGTTGAACTAGGAAATTGGAACCAGATCCTTTTGGGTGAGCGAGTAGCGCTGCATGGCAGCAGGAGTTGTTTCCATGCAGAAGAGGTGGATGCAGCGTTGTTAGCGCGTTTAGATGAGATGGATATACACCCAACTGCTCCACTGTGGGGCAAAGGGGAGGCCGGTGTAACCGCAGAGGCTGCTGAAATTGAAACAGCAGTGCTAACGGATTTTGCCAGCTGGCAGATGGGTTTAGAGCGTTGCGGTGCAGAAATGGCACGCCGGGCGCTAAGAGCACCCGTGTCAGACATGACATGGGAAATATCATCTGACCAAATGGTGGTTGCTTTTACTCTGCCAAAGGGAAGTTATGCCACGGTTTTGCTGGGAGAGTGTCTGGACTACTCTGTAGCAATCTAAAACTCTTCCTGCTTTTTTCGGGATAACAGCACATAGGTTGCACCAGTGCCCCCGTCAAAATAGGCCGCTGAGCAGAAGGCCAATACAAAGGGAAGCTGCCTCAGCCACTGGTTGGTTTTCTGTTTAAGCACGGGTTGCTGATCTGCTGATTCGCGTCCCTTGCCATGAATGATGAGTATGCAGCGCAGCTGTCTTTGTTGGGCCTGTTTGAGGAAGCGAGTAAAGACCGGCCGAGCTTGCTTGACCCTCAAGCCATGTAGATCAATCTTGTCAGCGGGTGCGATACGTCCTCTTTGCAGATCTCGGATGACTCTCTTTTGCACACCAGATTGTACAAATAACAGCTCTTCAGGCGTCTCAATATCCATATCTGCAAGAGGTGGTTCAGCTGATGTAGGCTTTGTCTCTACTGGTAAGGGTTCAGGTCGTCGGGCTTTATTGAAAGGAGGTGCTTTGTCCTGTGGGAGTGGTTCAACTCCCTGAACCGCCTCTTGAAAGAGCGTCAAGTCATCATTATCAGTGGTTTTAGGGCTTTTTTTATCGGGCATGGCAAGGATTATAGCAAGCAGAACGAGAGGAGCTGCTAAAGCATTTCTGATTCGTGTATCGAGTCTCTTTTTCCAGTATAGTTAACGGTTTAATGATCTGTGATTATAGGAAGAGGCGGCTGTTTTAGGCTGCGCAATACATGAGAATTTTGCTAAGCAATGATGATGGCTATCAAGCCCCCGGTCTCAAAGCCCTTGCAGACGGCTTGGCGGCTATTGCCACTATTACCGTTGTAGCCCCAGAGCGTAATCGCAGTGGAGCCAGTAACTCACTGACTTTGGATCGCCCTCTGCGCGCCAACACGCTGGATAATGGCTTTGTCAGTGTTGATGGCACTCCGACTGATTGTGTCCATCTGGCTATTACCGGGCTGCTGGAGGGTGAGCCAGATATGGTGGTAGCAGGCATCAATGATGGAGCAAATATGGGGGATGATGTGCTCTATTCAGGTACGGTCGCCGCAGCGACTGAGGGGCGTTTTCTTGGCTTTCCTGCCATGGCGATCTCTATGGCATCCCATGCTCCTAAATATTTTGATACGGCTGCCCGTGTCGCGAAGGAGATGGTTGAGCGAATACGACTGCATCCTTTGAGTGCAGATACTATTCTTAACGTTAATGTGCCAGATATTCCCTATGATGAGCTGAAGGGCTACCAAGCTACTCGTCTTGGGCATCGACATAAAGCAGAGCCAGTGGTTAAAGCTACTGACCCAAGAGGGCATGTTATCTACTGGGTGGGGCCTGCGGGTGCTGAACAGGATGCTGGGCCAGGAACAGATTTTAGTGCAGTACGAGAGGGGTATGTGTCGGTTACACCCTTAAAAATAGATTTAACACGGCATGAGCTTTTGTCTGAGATGCAATCTTGGTTGGATAAGTCGTAGGTGCAGTAGAGTATGGTCAATAAAGAGCTTCTTGGCGTTGGAATGACATCCCGCCGAACCCGGGATCGCCTGGTGGAACGACTGATTGCTGAAGGCATAGCCAACCGTAATGTACTGGAGGCCATTCGCAACACACCCCGCCATATTTTTGTGGAGGAGGCATTGGCTAGCCGTGCCTACGAGGATACTGCGCTGCCGATTGGTTTGGGGCAGACCATTTCCCAACCCTATATTGTGGCGCGTATGACGGAGCTGTTACTTAATGGTGGCCCGTTGGATACAGTATTGGAAGTGGGTACAGGCTCTGGATACCAGACCGCCATCCTTTCTCCTCTGGTGAATAGAATCTATAGCGTGGAGCGCATTGAATCGTTTATTAAACAAGCTCGCTCCCGTTTTCAGGAACTTCAGCTCCGAAATATCCGTCTCAGGCATTGTGATGGTGGTATGGGGCTGCCTCAATATGCCCCTTTTGATGGGATTGTGGTCACTGCGGCTCCCGAAGGTATTCCATTGGCGCTGGTTGAACAATTGGCAATAGGTGGTCGAATGGTGCTGCCTATTGGTGTGCGCGATGAACAGGCATTGGTGTTGGTGACTCGTACAGAAGAAGGTTATGACGAAGAGATACTTGAGCGGGTGATGTTTGTACCGTTGTTAGGAGGAACTAATTAGTGAAATTGTTTTCGCCCCTTTATAGTCGCGCTATGCAGTGGGCACGTCATCAACATGCTCAGAGGTATCTTGCAGGTTTAAGCTTCGCTGAGTCCTCTTTTTTTCCTATTCCGCCAGATGTAATGCTAATGCCGATGTCGCTGGCTAATCCGACACGTGCTTTATGGTTTGCAAGTATTACGACCATTGCTTCAGTGTTGGGTGGTTTGCTTGGATATATGATCGGACTGTTTGCTTTCGATATGGTCGAGCCTATTTTGCATAGCGCCGGTTATTATCCCAAATATATGCAAGCAAAGACGTGGTTCGATGAGTGGGGGTTTTGGGCTGTGTTTTTGGCTGGCTTCTCTCCTATACCCTATAAAGTATTTACGATTACAGCGGGTGTAATCTCTATGGCGCTGGCTCCATTTGTTATTGCCTCTTTGATAGGCCGTGGCGGACGTTTCTTTTTAGTTGCAGTATTAATGGCATGGGGGGGAGAGCGCATGGAAAAAATGCTGCATAAATATGTGGATCGTCTTGGATGGCTGGTTGTGGTGCTGGTTCTTGCTGCTGTATTAATGGTTAGACACTAAGTTAACTGAGTGTGGTGATGGGATGAGATTGTTTCCGATGCCTTTGTTAATCTTATGGCTTCGGATATTAGTTATGGTGATCGCCATATGCTTGCTCAGCGCCTGTGGAAGCCCTGGTGGAGCCCCCGTAGTTACACGTAATCATGCGCCACAAAAGCAGCTTGGCTATGCAGGTCGTTATACAGTTAAGCCCGGTGACACACTGTATGCTATCGCCTGGAGGGCGGGGGTTGATTATAGAAAAATAGCAGAGTGGAATCGAATCCAGTATCCGTATACTATCTACGCTGGCCAGCGTTTGTATCTGAGGTCAGCGGCAAAAAAAGGTAGTACAAATTTTAAAAATGGTAAATTTGCAAATAAACAAAAAGCGCCAACTACATCACAAAAATCAAAAAAAGCTTTAATAAAACCTTCAAGATTACAACCGAGTGCCGCTAAAGGTAACAGACCGCCAGCCTCATTTGAGGCGGCCCGAAGGTTAAAATGGCAATGGCCAACCATTGGTACGGTGACTCAACGTTTTTCTAAGCGTGACCCGACCAAAAAAGGGCTAAAGATAAGCGGCCGTGCAGGGCAGTCTGTTCGTGCAGCAGAGGCAGGACAGGTTGTGTATAGCGGAAGTGGTTTAATTGGTTATGGGCCGCTTATTATTATCAAGCATGACAAGAATTACTTGAGTGCTTATGGTCATAACCGAAAATTATTAGTTGCAGAGGGTGATGTAGTAGCAAAAGGGGAACGAGTTGCTGAAATGGGACATGCTGCTAATGGCAAAACCTTATTGCATTTTGAAATTAGACGTAGGGGCAAGCCTGTTGACCCCACAGTACTTTTACCGAAGCAGTGATAATAGCTGTTAAAAAGTGGTAGGAGGCGGTATGACGGAAGAGGATGATGAATTAGATGATATGGAAGAACCAACAGCTGACGTGAAGAATGATATGCCTGACGTGACAGAAATTGAAAATATACTTGAAGTAGATGAAAAGCCAGCGGCCAAGCCTAAATCAAAGGGCTATACGTCTAGCGACATCCCTGATGGCCAGGTTGATGCTATGCGGATGTACCTGAGTGAGATTGGGTTCTCTCAACTACTAACAGCAGAAGAAGAGGTCTACTACGCTCGCCTGGCGCAAAAAGGAGAGATACCCGCTCGCCAGCGCATGATCGAATGCAACCTTCGCTTGGTTGTAAAGATTGCTAGACGTTATATGAATCGTGGATTAGCCCTGCTCGACCTGATTGAAGAGGGTAATTTAGGACTCATTCGCGCGGTGGAAAAATTTGATCCTGAACGGGGCTTCCGTTTCTCTACATATGCCACATGGTGGATCAGGCAGACGATTGAACGGGCAATCATGAATCAAACTCGGACAATAAGATTGCCGATTCATGTTGTAAAAGAGATCAACGTCTATTTACGTGCCGCACGCAAACTGGCGCAAACATTGGATCATGAGCCATCAGCAGAAGAAATAGCAGATTTGCTGGATAAACCCATCGACAATGTAAAACGCATGCTGGGTCTAAATGAGCGTGTAACCTCAGTAGATACCCCATATGGCAAAGATGCTGATAAGCCCTTGCTGGATACCATTCCGGATGAAGTGACGCTTGACCCCTCAGTTCGGCTGCAGAATGATGGCTTAAATGCCAATATTGATGCCTGGTTGGATAAGCTTAATGAAAAGCAGCGTGAAGTTGTTGAACGTCGCTTTGGATTGCATGGTTATGAGAACTCTACGCTAGAACAGGTGGCAAATGAGCTGGGAGTCACCAGGGAACGGGTGCGTCAGATACAGATGGACGCGCTTAAACGTCTGCGTGTTATACTTGAAAAAGATGGCTATTCTGTTGATTCAATATTCAAATAACGAAAATTATTCTGTTTTAAGTAGTGATTTGTCGCAGTTATAAATGGTTGCGGATTTTGGCAGCATATTAAAAACGGAGCTGTAGCCTGGTTAATGCGTTACCGGTAGGGAGATTTTGATGCAAAAAGAGAGACAATACCCGCGCAAAAAAATAACACGCGATATTATGTGCTTTACTGAATATGCCAGTGAAGGCGGTGCAGGGCGGAGTTATTTTTTTGCAACGTTGGTTGATGTTAGTAAAAACGGCGCTGGGCTAAAAATAGAGCAGAGCTGTGCTCCAGATGATGAGATATGGCTGCATGGATTAGATGCTGCGTCAGAGAGCATTTCAGGGAAAGTAGTCTGGACACAAAAGGCGGGTGACTCATATAGTCTCGGGCTGCATTTTTCTGCACACTAATCCGGTTTGCTTTGATTTTTAGAATACATTGATCACAGTTGTTCTGCTGCTCTAGATATGGAGTGATCGCTCTCTATCCCCCGCTTAATTGCTGGTTTCTTGAACTCAATGAGTGGTCAGGTTTCTTCCGATATTCATCAGTACACACTCTCTAAGTTAGCCCCAAAGGCTGTTTGAGTTGTCCCTCCTGGATAGTCTAGTCATTTCAGTGACTCTAACTCTGCGTTTAGAGTCGTTGGCACACTAATGCACTCTTCCTCCTTTTGAAATCCCTAGGCACTTCTCTCCATATGCCCAAAGTTTTGATGCCTGATGAAGTAGTAAGAATTACCGACCAATGGTTCTATATGCAGCATATAAGCTATCCATTCAATATAAATGGGATTTTGATAGTAAAAGCGGGCGCCACTGCAAGTAAATAAAATCCTAAACCACTGAAAAAAGAATCTAATTAGTGTCAACGTCACAATTAGTGTATGACCTCGCTCACACTTTAGGTTGTTTTTTATGACGAAGTTCACACTCTTAGTTTGATTTGATTTCTATAGTAGTTTTAAGGTTATTCAATTCTGAGTATCCCAGCCCGAATTAAGAACGCAGTGTTTGATGAACTCGGCATTCCATGAAACTAGCAAACCATTGGAAACGATGGGACGCAAAACAACCGGCCTAAGGCACAAGCTATGGTGGCGGTGTTACCAACAGGAGAGCTGCTATGGCCAAAAAATCTGGGGACACCCCTCTTTCTTCCCGTCCTATGGATTCTACGATTGATCTTGATGCATTAAGTGACATCTTGCCAAGTGAGGTAGACATCATAGATGAACATGTTGCTGATTCAACTGAATCTATAGTCGCTGATGATTTTGAAGACCACTTTGATTTTGATGCGGGCTCTGATGTCGATTACTCAGATGGTGATAAACCACTTGCTGGATCATCAGAGATCAGCAGCACATCTGATGTTAGCGCCGAATCAGATGAGTTTGCCGATGATCTGGCTTCTTTTGTGGGTGCAGACACAAAGGATGAAGGAATGCCCAGTTTTGGAGCTGACCCGGTTGCCGCAACACCAGGTTTTAGTGCAAAGAGCTTTTCTTCTTCAGAAACTGAAGAGCGAGAAGATTCTGATACAGACGATATATCAGAATCTGTTTTTGAAACCTCGTTTGGTTTAAAAGCTACCGGCTTCAAGGCGGTCAAAGTCTCCATTGATGATGAAGAACCTGTCACCCTCGGCAGAGGCGCGGCTAAACATGAAGATAAGGGGGCTGCCCATAAAGTTGTTACTCCTTCTAAATATGTATCTGATGCTGATGACAAAGATCTAGGAAGCACCGGAGATGACGCGATCAATGGTGGTAATGGTACAGATGTTATCTTTGGTCGTGGCGGTGATGATGTCATTAACGGAGGCCAAGGTGATGATCTGGTACGTGGTGGCCATGGTGATGACACGATTGGCGGCGGTGGCGGTGATGACTTTGTCAAAGCCGGTAAAGGTGAAGATGCCATTGAAGGAAACAGTGGTGATGATGTTATAGATGGTGGCCATGGTGATGACATACTCGATGGTGGCTCTGGCAGTGATACGCTTAACGGCGATAAAGGTGATGATGTTTTGACCTATACCCTGGGTGAAAATGTTGGTGCTACTGATTATTACGATGGTGGTAAGGGTATGGATACTCTGGTTATTAAATTAACTGCTGAAGAGTATGCACTTTATGAAGATGAGTTGAATGATCTCGCAGACTGGATTGCCGAAGAGGCTAATGCCAAAAGCTCATCAAGCAAGCAGTTCAATGATGCCAGCGCTAATAGCCCTGTACATCCTGTCTATGAAACCTCTTTTGGACTCAATGTGCGTCATATGGAAGATGTGACTGTTGAGGTTATTGATGAGGAAGAACCTCCTGCAGAAGAACCGCCTGTAGTAGAAGAGCCTCCCAGTGAAGTGACAGGCGTTATAACGGGTGACGGTGCTATTCCGTTGAAAAATGTGGATGTAACCCTGGCTGAAGGCTCACAGCTTACTTTCGATATAACAGTGAATGTTGAAGAGCTACCTGAACAGTACGATGTTTTTATGCTGCACGACCTCTCTGGCTCATTCTGGGATGATCTACCCAATGTCAAAGCACAGTTTGCCGGTCTCTTTGATGCGCTAACAGCCAGTAGTGATGTTGCATTTGGGGTTGGTAGCTTTGTAGACAAGCCTGAAGGCACCTTCGGCTCAAGCTACTCTGACTATGTCTACAATACCGACTTAGCAATGAGCACAGAACAGATGGCTGTTCAGGAAGCACTTGATGGCCTGCGCACATATTCCGGCTGGGACTGGCCAGAAGCGCAGATGGAAGCGCTAGTACAAGCAGCCCTACGTGATGAAGAGATTGGTTTCCGTGATGGCTCTCAGAAGTTTGCCGTGCTGTTTACCGATGCTCCATATCATAAAGAGGGTGATTATGCTGAAGCAGGTGCTAACGACTACGACACTGAACTAGAGAGTGAAGACTATCCAGATCCTACCGTCGTAGGAAAGATGCTGATTGATGCTGGTATCACACCCATATTTGCTGTTACCTCTTCCTACATGGCGGAATACCAGGCATTGGTAGATAGCTGGGGTATTGGTGCGGTCACTGAGCTTCACTCTGATAGCTCCAATATTGCTGATGCCATTACGGGTGGTTTGGCTGATGCACCTATCAACCTGGAGTTGGATACCTTGGGTGATGATTACGGATTTGTATCTTCTGTTGAACCCCCCATCTTTGAAGATATTGCACCTGGTGCCTACACTTTTACCGTTACCATGGAAATTCCTGAAGGCGCAGAGAGCTACTCATCAGATGCGCTCTCATTTGAAATCACGGGCTATGGTGAAGTAAATGTGGATGTCACCATTGAGCAAGTTGATATTACGGGTGATACGACCAATGACACACTGATTGGAGATGCTGGGCCAAATGGTATCTACGGCATGGATGGCGATGACACACTAGTTGGTACTGGCGGTGTTGATCAACTATACGGCGGTAATGGGAACGACTCTCTTGATGGCGGCATGGCTGCCGATGAAATTACCGGTGGTGATGGCAATGATGTGTTTGTCTTCGCTACAGGTAGCGGTGAGGATGTTGTGACTGATTTCTCCTCAGGTGATCTGCTCGATCTTCGCCGTTTGTCATCAGTGAGCAGTCACACTGAAGTGCTGGCCGTGGCCTCCCAAGTGGGAGGGGACACTGTGTTCGACTTTGGTGATGGCGATACACTGACCTTACTGGGTGTAAACCGCGACGATCTTCTAGCAGACGATATCCTTATCTAAGTTGAGAATAGCTTCAGAGGCCCTTTGTGAATCTGGTTTCGCAAAGGGCCTGAAGCTTCTAAGCGCACATGCCGTGAGGAACCCTCTAATGGCTCAAGAAACATCCGCCCCAAAACAGACGCCAGAGCAGTTGGCTGAAATTATCAAAACTTGCAGATCTGGAATGAAAGCAGTCATTGTTTTCAGTCTGTTCATCAACCTGATGATGTTGGCAGCACCGCTTTATATGTTGCAGGTTTTTGACCGCGTGATTGGCAGCGGTAGCACCGATACTCTGCTCTATTTGACCATAATTACTATCGCAGCAATCGCTACGCTAGCATGCCTTGAAATGGTGCGTGGGCGTGTGATGGTTAAGCTTGGAACTTGGCTGGAACGCCGACTCTCCAACTCAGTTTTTGCATCCAGTGTGATGCTGGCATCCCGCAATCAGGATCAACCCTCTGTCCAAGGCTTGCGTGATGTCTCTATTCTACGCAATTTCCTTACTGGCCCCTCGCTCTTTCCTATACTGGATGCCCCCTGGATGCCGATCTTTTTGGCAATCATTTTTCTTTTGCATCCAACTTTGGGTTGGATAGCCACAGGTGGTGCTGTGGTGTTATTTGCGCTGGCTGTAGTGAATGATGTGATCTCTCGTAAATCATTGCAACAATCAGCCGCTGCCTCTATTGATGGACTCAAGCAAGCAGAATCTGCGGTTCGCAATGCCGATGCCATCATGGCGATGGGGTTGATGGATAATCTCCACAACCGCTGGTCCAAACGCAATGGTGAAGCTTTGGCCTTATTAGCAGATGCAAATGCCCGTTCGGGTATGCTCTCGGCCCTCTCTAAATTCACTCGTTTGGGATTACAGGTAATCATGATGGGCGTTGGTGCTTGGCTGGTATTGGGTGCTGAATTGACGCCGGGCGGTATGGTGGCTGGCTCAATTCTACTGGGACGAGCCTTGGCCCCGGTAGATCAAGCCATTGGTGCATGGAAAGGTGCAATCGCAGCACGAGGGGCGTTTGACCGAATCAAAATTCTGATGACGCTACAGCCGGAACCTGAAGAGAAATTGGATCTGCCGCCTCCTGAAGGAAAACTGAGCGTAGAGAAGTTGGTCTACGCCTACTCACATGAGTTTGAGCCAGTACTTCGCGGACTCTCATTAGAAATCCAGCCTGGAGAAGTGCTTGGCATTATCGGCCCCACCGCTTCGGGCAAATCAACACTGGCTCATCTGTTAGTGGGTAATGCCGTACCAGAATCAGGCCATGTGCGTATTGATGGTGCAGATATGCATAACTGGAACCGTCGAGATCGCGGTAACTATTTAGGGTATCTACCGCAGGATGTAGAGCTGTTTGAAGGTACAGTCAGCGAAAATATTGCTCGCATGGGAACCTTTGAAGCTGAAGATATTATTAAGGCAGCGCAGGCTGCCAATGTCCATGAAATTATCTTGAGCTTGCCCAAAGGTTATGAAACTAACATTGGTGAAGGTGGTGCAGTACTTTCCGGTGGACAGCGCCAACGAATTGCCCTGGCACGCGCCCTCTATGGCAACCCCAGATTAGTAGTGCTTGATGAGCCAAACTCGAGTCTGGATTTTACGGGTGACTCTGCACTGGTGCAGTCATTACGTAATCTCAAAATAGAAAAGGTGACCACGGTCATCATCACTCACCGCCCAAGCATCCTGAAAAATGCCGATAAAATTTTGGTGCTCTACCCTGGTGGTAAATATGAGTTTGGTGATTGTGACATTATGCTCAGAAAAGTAGTTGGCCCTAACCAGGATTCTATTACTCAAATCAATAGGGAGAAAAATCATGCCCGTGCCTGATCTATCTACCAACCAAGTCAATGCTGAAAGCAAGCCAGATATACAACGCCCGGTTATGGCCGGTTTCTTAACTATTGCGCTGTTTGTGGGTGGTTTTGTTGGCTGGTCAACCTATGCGCCTTTGGATAGCGCGGCGATAGCGCAGGGGTATGTTGCTGTTGAAAAAGGACGCCAAACCATCGCTCATTTAGAAGGTGGCATCATAGGGGAATTGCTGGTTTCAGATGGCAGTAAGGTGGAGGTAGGACAACTCTTGGTTCGCCTTACTGATGCCAATGCCAGTGCTACTTTTGATCTCTTAAGTGGCCGTCTTGTGGCGGCACGCGCCCTGGAAGCAAGGCTGCTGGCAGAGCATCAAAAGCATGATCAAATCACGTTCTCCAAGGCATTAAACGAAAGGCGTACAGAAAGTGTAATCGGTGAAATCTTATCGGGGCAAGAAGGGATTTTCACAACTCGACAAGCAGGCCAAAAAAACCGTAAGGCAATCTTGCAACAAAGAACTGAGCAGCTTCAGGAAGAAATTAGCGGTCTGAAAGGCCAGATTAAATCAGAAGCATCACAGCTCATTCTGATTCGGGAAGAGATTACCATGGTGGATAAGATGGTTAAAAAAGGATTTACTGAAAAACCTCGTCTCTTACAGTTAAAACGACGTGCTCATGATATTGACGGCCGTCGTAGCTTACATGAATCCCAAGTGGCAAAAGCCCGTCAGAGTATTGGTGAAACTAAGCTGCGGATTTTTGAGCTTGAAACCAATCACATGAATGAAGTAGCTGAGCAATTGCGTACCACTCGAGCTGATATTTATGATTTGACTGAACGGTTACGTGCTGCTGAAGATGTGCACAATCGAACTGATATTATCTCACCTATCAGTGGTACCGTAGTGGGTCTGAAAGTGCACACCAAAGGTGGCGTAGTACGGCCCGGTGAACCCTTAATGAATATTGTGCCTGCCAATGAACAGCTTGTTGTGGAGGCAAGAGTGAATCCGGCAGATATCGATGTCGTACATATAGGCACACAAGCCAAAGTGCGTCTGACTGCATTTAGCCAGAGAACCATTCTGCCAACTGCGGGGCAAGTGGAATCAATCTCAGCAGATCATCTGGTAGATGAGGCAACAGGAGAAACATACTATCTGGCAAAAATTGCACTAGATAAATCTGATTTGGATCAAACCAATAAACAGCAGATTCGCCCCGGCATGGAAGCAGAGGTAATGATTATCACAGGTGAGCGAACCTTTGTAGAATATATGCTAGAACCCATAACCAATAGCCTTGGCCGGGCTTTCCGCGAGACCTAATTCTATTCTCTAAAACAACTATGCCCTCAGATTTGTCCCGTAGCCATTCAGATGGCAATAGGGATAAATTAAATGATTCGACATATTAAGGAATATTAGACGCACTGAATGGTGCGATGGTACCGAGGGTCGGACTCGAACCGACAAGGCCGTGAAGCCGGTGGATTTTGAATCCACTGTGTTTACCAATTTCACCACCCCGGCAGGAAGGCGATAAGTATATCCATTTCTCTGCTCATAGCAACAACTTGGTGTGTGATAGTATCCCGCCCCATGAGACGTTCTGATTTTTTATATGATTTGCCCGAAGAGCTGATTGCCCAGCAACCGACAGGAAAACGTGGTGACAGCCGTATGTTATGCCTGGATGGTGATACGGGTTTGCTAGCTGACCGTGGCTTTGCTGATTTGCCGGAATTATTGCGGCCAGATGATCTGTTGGTTTTCAATAATACGCAGGTTATGGCGGCTAGAATGTATGGCTGCAAAGCGACTGGTGGAAAGGTTGAAATTCTTCTGGAGCGCATATTAGAACCACATCGGGCAGTGGCGCATATCCGTGCTTCAAAATCGCCAAAATCAGGAGGACGGATTATTATTGGTGATGGATATGAGATTGAAGTTGTAGGTCGGACGGATACCCTATTTGAACTCATCTCCCCAGCGATAAGCTTTATTGACCTGATGCAGCGTGAAGGCCATATGCCACTTCCACCCTATATTAACCGTGCGGATGAGGCATTTGATCAAGAGCGTTATCAAACAGTGTACGCCGATAAATTGGGTGCAGTTGCTGCACCAACGGCTGGTTTGCATTTTGATGAAGTTATGCTGGAAAAGCTGAAGCTGCTTGGTGTTGAGAGCGCCTGGGTAACGTTGCATGTGGGTGCCGGAACCTTTCAGCCTGTTCGAGCAGACCACTTGAAAGATCATGTCATGCATAGCGAATATGTCGAGGTAGGTGAGGAGGCTTGTGCCAAAGTGCAGGCGGCAAAAGAGCGTGGTGGACGGATTGTGGCAGTAGGCACAACCAGTGTGCGCAGCCTGGAGTCGGCTGCTGCAGCCACGGGTGAATTAGCACCTTTCCAGGGAGATACCCGCCTGTTTATCACGCCAGGCTACACATTTCGGTGTGTGGATGCTTTGATCACCAACTTTCATTTGCCAGAGTCGACATTGCTGATGCTGGTTTCAGCCTTTGCAGGCTATGAGCACGTAATGGCGGCGTACCAACATGCAGTAAACCAGAGTTACCGTTTCTTCAGTTATGGAGATGCAATGTTTTTGAGCAAAAAAAAGCGGCATTTAGAATGCCGCGCATAAAGTAGTACGAGGGATATAGAATCAGGAGGAATCCATGAAACTTGCTGTACTGAAATTAAGTATAGTAAAGCCCGACTGATTTTGTCAAGTAAAAAGCTGTGGAAAATACTCGAGTATTAAGGTGATGGCGGATGTTATATATAACTATTTGTAATTTCAATGAAAATGCAATTTAAACAGTTGGGTGAAGATGGTCTCGCACGGCGCGGGCAGGTCATATTTCCTCGAGGAACCATAGAGACCCCAGCCTTTATGCCAGTGGGCACCTATGGCACCGTGAAGGCTATGACCCCGGAAGAGCTGGAAGGGATTGGGGCTGAAATTATCTTAGGCAATACTTTTCATCTAATGCTGCGTCCAGGGACAGATGTGATTTCAGCCCATGGTTCTTTGCATGATTTTATGCATTGGGAGCGCCCCATTCTTACCGACTCAGGTGGCTTTCAGGTTTTTAGCTTGGGCAAGCTGCGGAAGATTACTGAGCAGGGCGTTGCATTTCGATCTCCCATTGATGGCAGTAAAGTCTTTATGGGGCCTGAAGAGTCGATGGAAGTGCAGCGTAAGCTGGGGTCAGATATTGTTATGGTGTTTGATGAGTGCACCCCTTATCCGGCTACTGAAGATGAGGCGCAACGCTCTATGCAACTCTCGTTGCGCTGGGCCAAGCGTAGTAAAAAGGCGCATGGTGACAGCTCATCTGCGCTCTTTGGTATTGTGCAGGGTGGAGTTTATGAGCACCTACGCCAAGACTCTTTGAACGGACTCATGGAGATTGGCTTTGACGGATATGCGGTAGGTGGCCTGTCAGTAGGGGAGCCGCCTGAAGATCGATGGCGTGTGTTGGACTTCCTTGGTGAACGTCTGCCAGCCGATAGGCCGCATTATCTTATGGGGGTTGGAACACCCGAGGATATAGTAGAGGCGGTACAACGCGGTATTGATATGTTTGATTGTGTCATGCCAACCCGCAATGCTCGCAATGGTCACCTGTTTACGCATACCGGTATAGTGCGTATTCGAAATGCGACACACAGACTCAGCGATGAGCCGGTAGATGCGCATTGTGACTGTTATACCTGCAAAAATTATAGTCGCAGTTACCTGCGACATTTAGCCAAGTGCAACGAGATTTTGGGTGCCAGACTGAATACTATTCATAATCTTCACTATTACCAAAGTCTGATGCGAGGGTTGCGACAAGCAATCGAAAATAAGAAATTGGATGAGTTTGTGCGCGAGTTTTACGCTTTACGTAATTAATTGTGGCATAATCCGTCGCTTCGCAAATTCTTGAGTGTGGGAAGAGTACCAATATGAGTTTTTTTATTTCTGATGCTATGGCTGAAGCTGCAGCCGCCGCGCCTGCTCCAGGCCAGATGGGGTTTGAAAGTCTGATATTTCCGATCGGCCTGATTGTTTTGCTGTATTTCTTCATGATTCGGCCTCAGCTGAAACGCCAAAAGGAACACAAAAAGCTTGTGGATTCAATCAATAAGGGCGATGAAGTTCAGACTGAAGGTGGCATCCTCGGAAAGGTGACCGGAATAGGTGAGAACTTTGCCCAGGTTGAGATAGCCAAAGGTGTTGAAGTTAAAATAAGACGCCACTCTATTTTAGGCGTAATGCCAAAAGGCACCATTAAAGAATTGTAACAGGCTAACTAGTTTGCCTGTAAAGCGCCCCTGGTGTTTTTGATCATTAAATAACAATAAACAGTGGCAAGGACCGAAGAGTTAATTCTTAGAAAATCATGAATCGATATCCAATCTGGAAGAACCTTCTGGTTCTCATCGTTATCCTGACCGGCGTCTTCTATGCGCTGCCCAATGTGTTTGATCAGGATCCGTCAATGGAAGTTGCTGGCACACGGCGAGCAAAGGTGGATCAAGGTACAGTAGCTACTGTAAAGGATGCACTGAAAACAGCTGGCGTTGCAGTTAAATCACTGGATTTCTCCGGTACAAAACTGCTGCTGCGGTTTCATGATCCTGAATCCCAACTGAGAGCGAAGGATGTGCTGGCTGAAACGCTGGGTGATAACTATAGCCAAGCTTTGACGCTATCGACAGACCTGCCTGGGTGGCTTCGCTCTGTTAATGCAATGCCAATGAACCTTGGATTGGATCTGCGCGGTGGTATCCATGTGTTGATTGATGTCGATATGGAAGCCGCAGTTAAGCAGGCGACGGAGCGCTATGCTGGCGATATTCGTACGCTGTTGAGAAATGAAAAGCTGCGTTATGTGACCGTATCTAAAGAGAATGCTGCGGTTAGTATCAAGTTTCGTGATGTTGCAGTGCGAGACAAAGCGCTCAACGCTGTTTCCAATGAATTTCGTGATCTCACTGTTGCAGCTAAAGATGCTGCTGATGGCTTTTTTGTTGTCGCCAAGTTGGGGAAGACGGTGCAGCAGGAAGTGCGCAAGTTTGCTTTGGACCAAAACATCATAACATTGCGCAATCGTGTAAATGCATTGGGTGTGGCTGAACCAGTCATTCAGCAGCAGGGACAGCGTCGCATTGTGGTGCAACTGCCAGGCGTGCAGGACCCCGCCCGCATCAAAGATATCCTGAGTGCAACCGCAACCTTGGAATACCGTCTTGAAGACACTGAACATAATGTAGAGGATGCTGTAAACGGGCGCGTACCGCCAGGCGCTCGACTGTATCACACCCGTGAAGGGCGTCCGGTGCTGCTCAAGAAACGGGTGATTGTTACAGGTGATCAGATCACCAATGCCTCCTCCGGTTTAGATCAACGTTCAGGTTCGCCTGCGGTATTTGTAAATCTCGATGGTCCTGGCGCACGACGCATGCGCAATGTGACATCAGACAATGTCGGTAAGCCCATGGCCGTGGTATTTATCGAAATAAGGTATGAAAAGCGTCAAGACAAAGATGGCAAAACAATCAAACGGAAACGGAAGGTTGAAGAGGTCATCAGTATAGCCACCATTCAGGAAGCCTTTGGTAAGCGTTTTCAGACGACTGGATTGGATAGCACAGAAGAGGCGCGTGACTTGGCTCTCTTGCTGCGTGCAGGTGCTTTGGCAGCACCGATTGAGATTGTAGAAGAGCGCACTATTGGTCCGAGCTTGGGCGCAGATAATATTGAACAGGGTTTTAACTCTGTTGTTATCGGCTTGATTTTCGTCATGATATTTATGGCAGTTTACTATCGGGCTTTTGGTCTGGTTGCAGATCTTGCATTGATGACGAATCTGGTTTTAATAGTTGCTGTGCTCTCTATGTTGCAGGCCACGCTTACCTTGCCAGGCATTGCAGGCATCGTATTGACAGTGGGTATGGCGGTTGATGCCAACGTGCTTATTTTTGAACGTATTCGCGAAGAGATAAATAATGGCAACACGCCACAGGCCAGCATTCATGCAGGCTATGAGAAAGCGCTTTCAACAATTACAGATGCCAACATTACAACGCTTATTGCAGCAGCAGTGTTGTTTGGGTTTGGTACCGGGCCGATCAAAGGGTTTGCAGTAACGCTGTTTATTGGCATTTTGACCTCAATGTTTACTGCGATAATTGGCACACGTTCAGTGGTCAATTTTATCTATGGCGGTAGGCGTGTGAGTAAGCTTTCGATATAGATATCAAGAAAAGTGTAATTATTGCTATCGGATGGGAGCTAGTGGTTTTCCCAACCTCTGGACATAGAAACTGAAAATAAAATCATGCAATTATTCAAATTAAATCGTGCAATTGATTTCATGGGTATGCGTAAGTTTGCGATTGCCCTATCAGCAATTGTTATCCTTACGGCTATCGCTTCCCTTGTCGTGCGTGGAATGGATCTTGGAATTGATTTCACAGGTGGCACCTTGATTGAAGTTGGCTATCAGCAGTCAGCTGATTTGGCTAAGGTGCGTAATGCATTGACAGAAGCTGGTTTTCAAGATGCAACGGCACAGCATTTTGGAACAACAAGAGAGGTGTTGGTCAATCTGGCGCCCCGAGCAGAGATATCCAATGCAGAGCTTAGTGATCAGGCCTTTAGTGCGCTTAAGCAAGTGGCTGAAGGCGAGGCTGAGCTACGCCGAGTAGAGTTTGTAGGGCCCCAGGTAGGTGATGAGCTGACGGAAGATGGCGGCTTGGCTATGCTTTATGCCCTGGTTGGCATCTTGATCTATGTCGCTATGCGCTTTGAGTACCGATTTGCAGTGGGTTCTATTATTGCGCTTGTGCATGATGTTGTGATCACAATCGGAATCTTTTCACTCTTTCAGATTGAATTCGATCTGCCAGTACTGGCAGCAGTGCTGGCGGTGATCGGCTACTCTTTGAACGATACCATCGTGGTTTATGACCGCATTCGCGAAAATTTTCGTAAGATGCGAAAAGGCACGCCCGCCGAGATTATTAATACTTCTTTAAACCAAACATTGTCACGTACGATGATGACCTCGGTAACGACATTGCTGGTGCTAGGTGCGTTGTTTGTGTTGGGCGGTGAAATTATTCATGGGTTTGCATTAGCGCTGATAATTGGCGTGCTGGTTGGAACCTACTCATCTATCTATGTTGCCAGTACTGCAGTGCTGATGCTGGGTATTAGCAAAGCCGATATGATGCCAGTAAAGAAAGAAGGCGTAGACGTAGATGCCCATCCGTAAAGCTGAAGGATAGATGCCTTAATTACAGGCTTTATTTTTTGTAGGGAAGTTAAACACCTCTGCTTCGGAGATGTTTGTTTTATCTGCTGACGGGGCTTTCTTAGATTTGTGTGGTGGGTGGATCTCAATAATCTCGAAGCCAGCATCTTGCGTTTTTTCATAGGCTGCTTTGAGCAGGCACTCCTCCATGCCGTGGAGCACGTCTCGCATGATCATTTCCAGTGCGCGATTACTAAAATCCGTAGTGCGCTTTCTATCTTTAGCCATATGAATACCGTCTGGTTTAGCGTTATAGCAAAGGCACAGAATACTGAACTGCTAATGCCTACTGCATACAAGAAACTAGCGTTAAAACAACCCTAGGACTCACTCTAAACTTAGCGGTAATTGTAGATAAAAGTGAAGGGAAACCAGTTCCCGAGTATTAAAACTTTAGCTTTCCATTGAGATGTGGGCGAATTGCGTTCAATATGGCTGAGTGTACTTTAATTCCGCCAGCAATAGTGTTTCCGCTATTGAAATGCTGAGTGCCACCTGCTAGATCTGTTACTGTGCCGCCAGCTTCGCGCACTAAAAGCGCTCCCGCTGCAAAATCCCACTCTGCCAATCCCAACTCCCAGAAACCATCGAGTCGACCCGCTGCAACATAGGCAAAATCGAGTGCGGCAGAGCCAGGACGACGAATTCCTGCGGTTTCCTTTGACAGATCTTTGAACATGCCTAGGTAGGCATCCATATGGCGTTGGTCACGAAATGGAAAGCCGGTTCCAAGCAAGGCTCCCTTTAAATGTGGGCGAGATGTGACTCGAATGCGATGATCATTGAGATATGCGCCGGTGCCTTTGCTTGCGGTAAACATCTCTTCACGGAGAGGGTCGTAGACAACACCATGCTCCAGTTCGCCACGGTATTTCAGTGCAATCGAGATGGAGAAGTGCGGTGAGCTGTGGAGGTAGTTTGTAGTACCATCGAGTGGGTCAATGACCCATTGATACTCATTGCCTGCCTGAGCTCCGCTCTCTTCAGCCAGGATAGCATGATCGGGGTATGATTTTTTAATGACCTGAATAATGGCTTGCTCAGCAGAGCGGTCCACTTCACTGACAAAGTCATTTAAGCCTTTGGAGGTTACAGTAAGGCTATCTACCCGGTCAAAATTGCGCAATAAAACGCTACCTGCGCTACGGGCTGCTCGGACGGCTATGTTTATCATTGGGTGTTTGTGCATGGGCGGCAAAGATACAGCAAGCTGTTGCCGGGATAAAGGAGATTTTCAATTGACCCGATAGTGGCCTCTGCGTACCCTGCTGCCTTTCGTTAATTTTGCTTCCAAAAACAGTGGGCAATTATGGGCTTAGATAACATTCGCATTGTGTTGATTGGCACAACTCATCCGGGAAATATTGGCGCAGTTGCTCGGGCGATGAAAAATATGTGCCTAAATCAGCTCTATTTAGTACAGCCTAAGGAATTTCCCTGCGCAGAAGCCACTGCTCGAGCCTCTGGTGCCGATGATTTGCTGCATAACGCCAAGGTTTGCAATAGCTTAGATGAGGCTCTGAAGGGGTGTCATATTGTGGTTGGTGCAAGTGCCAGGCTGCGTCGAGTTGAATGGCCTCAGTATGAACCTCGAGAATGCGCTGTGCGGTTGTTAAGTGAGGCAAAACAGGGAGCTGTCGCACTTGTATTTGGCCGTGAAAGCTCAGGATTAAGTAATGCCGAGATGGATCGTTGCCAATATTTGGTGAATATTCCTTCCAATGAGGAATTTAGTTCGTTAAACCTCTCTATGGCAGTGCAGGTGCTGGCTTATGAGTTACGTATGACATCACTGGAGAATGTATCTTTAGATGCAAAATCTGATCGCAAAGTAGCAACTGCTGATGAGATGGAGGGGTTTATTCAGCATCTGGAGCAGACTATGCGTGATATTAAGTTTTCAGACCCTCGCCAGTCCACCAAGCTTCTGCGAAGATTGCGGCGGCTGTTCAACCGCGCTCAGCCAGATAATGATGAGCTTAATATTCTCCGTGGTATTTTAAGTGCAGCACAGGATTGTAAATCTTAAAACAAGCTTAATTTTGGTGTCCATTGTTGATTATCAAGTCATTAAATTCTGAAAATGGCATTCAGAATTTATTCTAAGTCTGAAAACCAAAAATATAAAAACCCAATATAATCATATATATAGAAATAACCAGTGAGTTTGTAGGAAATTTAACGCGCACATTTCATAATTATCGAGTAAAATAGTCGGAAATTATTGGACGCGGTAGGTAAATGAACTAATGTTCTCTCGTATCAGAGAAGATATCAGCTGCGTTTTTACGCGGGATCCAGCTGCGCGAAATGTTTTTGAGGTCTTAACGACGTATCCTGGTATTCACGCGGTAATGTTTCATCGCGCATCCCACTGGTTATGGACGCATAAGGTGCGCTGGATTGCACGTGTGCTATCGAATTTCGCACGCTGGATGACAGGCATTGAGATACACCCAGGAGCAACAATCGGTCGACGCTTTTTTATCGATCATGGGATGGGTGTCGTCATCGGTGAAACGGCAGAAATTGGTGATGATTGCACGCTTTATCATGGTGTTACGCTGGGTGGCACCAGCTGGGATGCAGGGAAAAGGCACCCAACGCTTGGAGATGATGTTGTGGTTGGCGCAGGAGCCAAAGTGCTAGGGCCTATCTGTCTGGGTAATGGTGCTCGTGTTGGATCTAATGCTGTGGTGGTTAAGGCGGTGCCTGAAAATGCAACAGTGATTGGCGTTCCAGGCCACTTGGTTGGTCTTCATGCTGAAACATCGCCAGAGAGAGAGGCCATCGCTAAAAAGATAGGATTTGATGCCTATGGTACCTCGCCGGATATGCCTGATCCTGTCGCGCATGCCATCAATCACATGCTGGATCACATTCACCTTTTGGATGAGCGCATGGAGATGATGTCAGAGAAGTTACAGGATATAGGTGTAGATAGCAGCCAGGCAAAGATACCAGAGATGGAGTGCTGCGAGATTATTTCAGGAGCAGATGATCTATCTAATGCCTCCTCGACGGGTGAGGATAAACAGGGCTACTAATGCGTAAGCGTCGAATGATTGTAAGACAGTAAACTATTGGGATACATTTTGAGGCACTAAATATGAAGCTGACAACAAAAGGGCGCTATGCTGTAACAGCAATGTTGGATTTGGCGCTACATCATGAAAAAGGACCAATTACACTGGCAGACATTGCGGAGCGCCAAGGTATCTCTCTCTCTTATTTAGAGCAGCTGTTTTCCAGAATGCGTAAAAAAGGTTTGGTTTACAGTGTGCGTGGACCTGGTGGTGGTTATAGTCCAGCGCGCCCAACAGATGAGATATCCATAGCAGAGATCATTACCGCTGTAGATGAAAGCGTAGATACTACCCGATGCAATGGAGCTCATAATTGTCAGAATAATGAGGTCTGTTTAACACATAACCTCTGGGAAGATCTGAGTAACCGTATTTATGATTATCTGAAAGAGGTTAGCCTACAGAGCTTGATGGCTACCCAGGGTGTGCAAAAGATTTCACAGCGCCAAGACGGAGCTTGTAGTGCAGATTTAGCGGTGAACTTACCGCCAAACCCTAGTTCAGCCAACTAAACATACCGTAAAACAAAACATAGAAAGCAGTTAGTGGAGTAATAGATGAAGGCACCCATTTACATGGATTATTCAGCGACCACTCCGGTTGATCCGCGCGTTGCTGAGGCAATGTGTAAGTATCTGACTCCGGATGGTGATTTTGGAAATCCGGCTTCCCGGTCGCACCACTATGGATGGAAAGCAGAAGAGGCAGTAGATAAGGCTCGTCGTGATGTTGCAGCTCTTATTAACGCTGACCCCCGTGAAATTGTCTGGACCTCTGGTGCAACAGAGTCTGACAACCTTGCATTAAAAGGTGTTGCTCATTTTTACAAAAAGAAGGGCAAGCACATCATTACCTGTAAAACGGAGCATAAAGCAGTCCTGGATAGTTGCCGCCAGCTGGAACGCGAAGGTTTTGAAGTAACCTATTTGGAGCCTGAGTCAAATGGGCTGATTGACCTTGGTAAATTAGAAAATGCCATGCGGGATGACACGATTCTAGTCTCTATCATGCATGTCAATAATGAGATCGGAGTGATTCAGGATATTACGGCAATCGGTGAAATGACCCGGGCACGTAAGATTTTATTTCATGTCGATGCGGCACAAAGCGCAGGCAAAGTCGCTATTGATCTGGCAGAGATGAAAGTGGATTTGCTGTCACTCTCTGCGCACAAGATATATGGCCCAAAAGGCATTGGAGCCCTTTATGTAAGACGTAAGCCACGCGTGCGTATTGAAGCCCAAATGCATGGTGGTGGCCATGAACGGGGCATGCGTTCGGGTACCTTGGCTACACACCAAATTGTAGGTATGGGAGAGGCCTTCCGCATCGCCAAAGAGGAGATGGAGGCAGAGAACGCCCATATCATGGCCATGCGCAATCGTTTATGGGATGGCCTCAAAGAGATGGAAGAGGTCTACCTCAATGGTGATTTAGAGCATCGGGTAGCCGGAAACCTCAATGTCAGCTTTAATTATGTTGAAGGTGAATCGCTGGTTATGGCGCTGAAAAATATGGCTGTTTCATCTGGATCTGCTTGCACCTCAGCCAGTCTGGAGCCTAGCTATGTATTAAGAGCGATTGGCCGTGAAGATGAGCTGGCACACAGTTCTATCCGTTTTTCCATTGGCCGCTTTACCACTGATGAAGAGGTGAGTGAGGTAATTGCCGATATACAGGAACAGGTTTCCCGTCTACGTGAACTCTCACTGTTGTGGGAGATGTACCAAGATGGCATTGATCTTAAAGAGATTGATTGGGCGGCCCATTAAATATTTGCCCTTGAGTTCGTGGCAGCATGACCAGGAACTCATGGCTTAAAACTTTATCTAACTAATTGAACAAGTAGTGCTTTTTGCAGTTAAAACGGTTTTGGCTGAATGAGCATAGGAGTTTGAATCATGGCATACAGCGACAAAGTTCTGGATCATTATGAAAATCCACGCAACGTAGGTGCTCTCGATAAGGAAGATACTGACGTAGGCACCGGCATGGTTGGTGCTCCAGCATGTGGTGACGTGATGCGTCTACAGATTAAGGTTAGTGATGAAGGCGTCATTGAAGATGCCAAATTTAAAACCTACGGTTGTGGTTCAGCTATAGCCTCCAGTAGCCTGCTGACCGAATGGGTAAAGGGCAAAACACTGGAAGAGGCAACTCAGATTAAAAATGTTGATTTGGCAGAAGAGCTGGCGCTGCCACCTGTGAAGATTCACTGCTCTGTGCTGGCTGAAGATGCCATCAAGGCAGCGATCAAAGATTACACCACAAAGCAGGAAAACAAATAGTTATGGCAATCACACTGACTGACGCGGCAGCCGCCCGCGTCAACAAGTTTATGACCAACCGTGGAAAAGGCGTTGGCGTTCGCTTAGGCGTGCGCACCTCTGGCTGCTCTGGCATGGCTTATGTGTTGGAATTTGTTGATGAAGTGGGTGAAGATGACTCTGTCTTTGAGGATAAAGGAGTGAAGGTGTTGATTGATGCCAAAAGCCTACTCTATCTCGATGGCACTGAGCTGGATTTTGTGAAAGAGGGGCTGAGTGAAGGCTTTAAGTTTAACAACCCCAATACCAAAGAGTCGTGCGGGTGTGGTGAAAGTTTTTCTGTTTAATTATTTCCCGTCACTTTGAAGCCGCGTATTGATTGAAAGGGGTTGGTTAATTTTTTCAATGCCTCTTGGTTAATAACGTAAAGCTGATTTTCTCTAGACATTCTGATTTCGATAGCTAAATAAATTATGTTGGATTTCTCGAAGAATTACTTTGAGTTGTTCGGTCTACCTGTTGGATTTGAGGTGGATAGTAACAGGCTTTCTGATTGTTATAGAGAGTTACAGCGAGCTATTCATCCTGACCGATATGCTAATGCGACTGAGCAGGAAAAACGTCTCTCCATGCAAGGCTCAACACGCCTCAATGATGCGCTCAACACCCTAAAAAAACCTTTATTGCGGGCACAGTATTTGCTCGAATTAAAGGGTGTGGATTTGGGTGCAAAAGGAAGCAGCATCACTGATAGCAGCTTTCTGATGGAGCAAATGGAGCTACGCGAAGAGCTGGCAGGAATCAAGGGTCAGCCTGATCCTTATGATGCGGTTGCCTGCCTGATGAATCGTATTAAAAGCAATATTCAAGGACTGCTCAGTGAGATAAGCGAGCAGTTTGCAGCGGATACACCACAGGCTTTGGAACAAGTCCAAGAGACAGTAAACAAACTACAGTTTCTTTATAAACTTAGCGCCCAGGTTGAAGAACTTGAAGAGGAACTGGACGAGGCGCTTTGAGTGAAACCTATTTCTGTATAGATTTATAGTAAATCTTAATCTAACGGCTGATTGAATCTATGGCACTTTTACAACTCTCAGAGCCCGGTCAATCGCTTGCACCACATCAACATAAGTTGGCTGCAGGTATTGATCTGGGAACCACTAATTCACTGGTTGCCACTGTGCGGAGTGGTCAGCCAGAAACCCTGCCAGATGACCAGGGGCGACACCTGTTACCCTCTGTTGTGCGCTATCTTGGGGAAGAGACTGAAGTCGGTCATGAGGCACTCTCAGTGGCCACAACTGATCCGCTAAATACTATTGCCTCTGTAAAGCGTTTGATGGGGCGAAGTGTTGAAGATATCAAAACCCTTGGCGAGCGGCTTCCCTATGAATTCCAACAGCAGGATTCAGTGGTTCCACGTATCCATACTGTGGGTGGTGATGTAAGCCCGGTTGAGGTCTCTGCCGAAATACTAAAGGTCTTGGCTTTGCGTGCGGAAGCCAGTTTGGATGGTGAGCTTAATGGTGTGGTGATAACAGTGCCCGCCTATTTTGATGATGCTCAACGTCAGGCTACAAAAGATGCAGCCAAGTTGGCTGGCCTTAATGTGTTGCGACTGCTCAACGAACCAACGGCTGCAGCTGTAGCCTATGGCTTGGATCGTGAACAGGATGGTGTGCACGCTATTTATGATTTGGGCGGCGGCACCTTTGACATCTCTATCCTGCGATTGAATCAAGGCATATTTGAAGTGCTCTCCACCGGCGGCGACTCTGCCCTGGGGGGAGATGACTTTGATCGCCTTGTGGCAGGCTGGATTATGCAACAGGCTGGTATTAAAGATGATGCCGGTCATAGCATGTTGCGTAGATTGATGCGGGATGCCTGTGCAGCTAAAGAAGCACTGACTGATGCAGAGACGGCGCAGCTGGATATCGAGCTTGAAGATGGAGCTCGTTGGAAAGGTGAGTTGGATCGCGCGACATTCAATCAGTTGGTTGAGCCATTGATTCGTAAAACATTGGCGCCCTGCCGCCGTGCTTTGCGTGATGCAGGTCTGACATCTGATGAAATTGACGACGTCGTTATGGTGGGTGGCTCAACCCGTGTACCCAGGGTGCGAGAGATGGTCGGCGAATTTTTCAGCACGAAACCGCTAGTGAATATCGACCCTGATAAAGTGGTTGCCGTTGGCGCCGCCATCCAGGCGGATATTCTGATCGGCAACAAACCTGAAGACGATATGCTGTTGTTGGATGTTAATCCACTCTCTCTGGGTATTGAAACGATGGGCGGGTTGGTGGAAAAAATCATCCCTCGTAATACGACTATTCCTGTAGCGCGGGCTCAAGAATTTACCACCTTTAAAGATGGACAAACGGCCATGGCCATCCATGTCCTTCAGGGTGAGCGTGAATTGGTTACTGATTGCCGCTCTTTGGCCCGCTTTGAACTGCGTGGCATTCCCGCGATGGTGGCCGGAGCTGCTCATATTCTTGTCACCTTTGAGGTCGATGCGGATGGCCTGCTCCATGTGACGGCTAAAGAAGAAAGTAGCGGCGTGGAGGCCAGTGTTGAGGTTAAACCCTCATACGGTCTCACAGATAATGAAATTGAGGATATGTTGCGTTCATCAATTGCTCATGCTCAGGATGATTTGGATGCCCGCCGTCTGCGTGAACAACAGGTGGAGGCCAAACGTGTGATTGAGGCACTGGCCTCTGCACTGGCTGCTGATGGCGAGAAACTGCTGACAAAAGAAGAGCAAGAGCCAATAAAACTGGCATTTCAACACCTTGTGACACTCAGTGAATCGGATGATCATGAGGCAATCAAACAAGCGATTGAAGCGTTAGAGAAAAGCTGTGAGTTTTACGTTGAACGGCGCATGAATGCCAATATCCATAAAGCCATGGCGGGACAAAAAGTAGGTGATTTCGATGACTAAAATTGTATTTCTGCCGCATGAAGAGCTCTGCCCAGAAGGCGCTGTAATTGAAGCTAAACCTGGTGAGCATATCTGTGAAGCAGCGCTAAAAAATGGCATTGAGATTGAACATGCCTGTGAGATGTCCTGTGCCTGCACCACCTGTCATGTCATTATTCGTGAAGGCTTCGATTCTTTGGAAGAGTCGGATGAATTTGAAGATGACATGCTGGACAAGGCCTGGGGGCTGGAACCAGAGTCACGCCTTAGTTGTCAGGCGATTGTTGGTGATGAGGATCTGGTTGTAGAAATTCCAAAGTACACCATCAATATGGTGGCAGAAAACCACTAGGTAATTAATAGAAATTACCTAGTGGACTGAGTTGTATGCCTTAAGGATTCCGGAAATTATTTTTTCTGCAGCCCCAAATGGATTGATTGAATAAGGAGTAAGCGGGATCGTTCTGTTAGTGGATCAGAATGTGCTCGACAAGGGAATGTAGCTTATGAAAACAACAAACCTCTGTTTAGGATGGTTGCTGGCGCTGCTTATCTCGTCGGTGGCCCATGCCGTACCGCCGCAACTCCTGTTACTGAACAGCTACCAACCAGAGATGGATATCAGCGGTTGGTATATGAGCGAGAAGCTCGATGGTGTGCGCGCCTATTGGGATGGCCAACAACTACTATCTCGCCAAGGCAATCGCTTTGCCGCCCCCGACTGGTTTACTGAGAAACTCCCTCCGTTTGAGCTGGATGGCGAACTATGGATCGCTAGAGGGCGCTTTGAACAGACCCTCTCCATTGTCTCCCGTGATAATCCCCACCCTGAATGGCAGCAAATCACTTACAACATTTTTGAAGTGCCAAATGTGCCAGGTGGATTGGATGTCCGATTGGAAAGGTTGCGGAAATACCTGAAACGCCATCCAGTGTCTCATCTGCACATCATCCCCCAAACGCTTTGCCGAAATGTTGACCACCTCATGGCGCGACTGACAGAAATAGAAACTGCTGGTGGTGAAGGGTTGGTATTACGAAACCCAGCCACGCCTTATGAAACCGGTCGCAGCCCCAATGCACTCAAAGTAAAGTCCTTTGATGATATGGAAGGTCGGGTGATCGGCTACCGGCCCGGCAAAGGAAAATACCGGGGAATGACCGGTGCCCTATGGGTTGAGATTGAGGGAGGCAAGCGCTTCTATATTGGAACCGGCCTGACAGACCGGGAGCGAGCAGAACCGCCACCACTGGGCAGCGTGATCACATTCAAGCATCAAGGTTTCACAAAAAATGGAATCCCTCGATTTGCATCATTCATGCGCCTGAGAGAGGAGCCTTAATCTACATTTCCATATGAAATACCGGCACACCTTGTGCAATTATCATAGCTCGTAGGTTGGGCTGAGGTACGAAGCCCAACATGATTAAGGTGAAGAATGTGAATAATCAATATGGCTTGATAATTGAAGCGAAATTGTTGGTGGCGTGTTGAATATGCAGTCGGAGATGAATGATTGCTCCGGCACGTTGGGGTTTGCAAAAAATGCTTACCCCAACCACAGACTATGGAACACGTACACACGCCAGAAAAGGTTGTTTTATGAGGGGTCAAATAGTTTTTTCATACACAAAGCTGTCATCCATAACAGCTAAAGAAAATGAAAAGTCAGCACAACCCTGACAGCATGCAGAAAGTTTTTGTCAAATCTTTTCCTAGCCTTATGAGTCAATGGGTCACCCTACAATTAATCAAATATTTCAATACGTTTTGTATGGTTAGACCTCTATCTCTACGAACCCATGCAGAGCAGCAATCACAGGTTTATGAACTCAAAGGTTATTGCCTTCTGCTCTTTCAAGAACAATCAATGGGATCCCATTAACCTGCTTCGATCTGTGTTATCATGCCCTGTTGCATAAACCACCACTTAGTGGGGTCCTCTCGTTGACATCCGGCAAAATCAGGTCGGCACGATTCCGTTGCCTCCCCTGAGATCACTCAATTTGAGGAATCATCATGCCTACAACACGCCCCTATCCACCACAGGCCCGCCCTTATTCACAGCAGGCGCCGCCGATCTCCACAGTCCAGACCCTCACCACTACAGCTTTACCCTCCACAGCTTTACCCGCCACATCATCAAGCCGACTCATCGCCAACCGCGACCACACCGCCAGGAACGATTTGGCACTGCCCGTACAGCTACAATCTCTCGATATAGAAAAACGCACTGCAACCGCAGTTGTCTATTGCGAAGGAAACTTCAGCGCCATCGATGGTAAAACCGCAAACGGGCTGGTTCGCTACTCAGAGAAATATGAAATCCTCTCAGTCATCGACAGTGAGAAAGCTGGCCTTGATGCCGGTATGGTGCTTGATGACGCACCAAATGCCATTCCCATTTGTAACAATCTTGCCGACTCACTGGTAAAGGTCGGTTATGTACCCGATTACTTTATCTTCGGCATGGCACCTTCCAGCGGCATGTTATCGACAGATGAGCGCGGCCTGATGCTTGAGGCCATAGGCCTCGGGATGAACATCGTGAATGGTCTGCATGAGTTCTTGAACGATGATCCAGAGTTCGCCGCGCTGAGTGCAGAGAAGGGTGTGGAGATCATTGATATTCGCAAACCACGCTGCCAAAAAGAGTTGCGGATGTTCAGTGGGCACATCACCGATGTCACCTGCCCACGCATTGCTGTGCTCGGTACCGACTGTGCCATCGGCAAACGCACCACGGCTACCATTCTGACCCGCGCTCTCAACGATTGCGGCATCAAAGCCGTCATGATCGGCACCGGTCAAACCGGCCTGATCCAGGGTGCCCGCTACGGTATCGCAATGGATGCCATCCCATCGCAGTTCTGTGCAGGCGAGTTGGAAGCCACCATTGTCGAAGCGTTCGAAATTGAGAACCCCGATGTCATCATCATCGAAGGACAGGGCGCTCTGGGTCATCCTGCTTTTTCGACCTCATCCTTTATCCTCCGGGGCAGCTGCCCTGACGGTGTTGTGTTGCAGCATGCACCAGGGCGATCCCATCGTTGTGATTTTGAACAGATGGCAATACCGGCCCCCGCTACTGAGATCAATCTTATTCAAACCTTTGCTGATACCAAGGTCATCGGCCTCACAATCAACCATGAGAACATAACCGATGCTGAGGTCACAGCAGCCATCACGCAGTATGAGTATGAACTCGGCATCCCTGTTACCGATGCATTGACCCGCCCCCCGGAACATCTGGTGGAAATCGTTCTTTCGGCATTCCCCGAACTGAAGGAGAAATTGACCGCGCGCGCACAATGAGCGCACCGCGATTGGAGATCGACCTCGGCAAAATCGAGCACAATGCCCGTACGTTGGTTGAGCGACTAGGCAGTCGTGGCATCTCGGTCACGGGGGTTACGAAGGCGACACTCGGTTCCCCCGAGATCGCTGCTGTATTACTTCGGGCCGGGGTTCTTGGGCTTGGCGACTCTCGCATCGAGAATATCGAAGCGATGCGCCACGCCCACGTAGCGGCACCAATGTCACTTATCCGTTCACCGATGCTCAGCCAGGTGGAGCGTGTTGTGATGTGCGCCGATACGAGCTTCAACAGCGAACTCGCCGTTATCAGCAGGCTCTCATCTGCCGCACGAGCGGCAGATTTAATGCACGGGATTGTGCTTATGGTCGAGCTTGGTGACCTGCGTGAAGGCATCATGCCAGGTGATCTGGAGGAGGCCGTGCGTAAGATGCTGCGCTTTCCAAATATCGCGCTCGAAGGCATCGGCACCAATCTCGCCTGCCGCAGTGGTGTCTCACCCGATGCAAAGAACATGGCGGAGTTGTCTGCGCTGGCTGATTCAATCGATGCGACCTTCGGCTCCACACTCAGTATCGTCTCTGGAGGCAACTCCGGTAACCTTCAGTGGGCACTGAGCGGCGCAGATACGGGGCGAATTAACGACCTCCGCTTGGGGGAAGCGATCCTGTTAGGGTGTGAACCTCTGCACCGTCAACCGATCGACGGCCTGCATACCGATGCCATCACCCTCATCGCTGAAGTGATCGAGTCGAAGACCAAGCCATCACAGCCATGGGGTGAGATGGCACAGAATGCGTTTGGAGAGAAGTCATCTCCCACAAATCAGGGCAATATTTTGCAGACGATTCTGGCTATTGGGCACCAGGACACCGATCCATGCGGCCTCCACGCACCTCCCGGAATCGAGATCCTCGGAGCCAGCAGCGACCATCTCATCACCAACACTGGTCACTGCAAATTGTCAGTCGGTGACGAAATCAGTTTCCAACTAAACTACAGCGCACTGGTTCGCGCAATGACCTCTCCCTTTGTTGCTAAACTAATGAAGGTTCAGGGCTGCCACACGCCGGTGCCTTCCAGTTATGTCGTCCACTGAATTTTAGTGCCCTGGAATACTTACGGGGCACTCAATTAAACTATAAACTTTTAGCTATTACAGCCATTTATCATGCAAAGAAGACTTTAAGTTAGTGCCATTTTGGGCAGACCTCGACTTTCTACTAAAGGTCGCGTGCTTGAATGAGAATAGAACCATCCTCTTCATAGGCCCCGTACTCTATGAGCTTTCTGGCAGCCTCTTCTATAGTCATTCGGTGTTGATATATGGACTGCATTGGATCCTCTTCTGAGGCATCGAATTTATCTCTCAAAACCTTCAGGGATATTCGGCAAAGCACACGTTTTTTGTCTACATCCGCTGCAATAGTCGCCATTTTGCTCATGGGGCCCCAGCACTCTAGCCTACTGAATAAAATCACTCTGTTTCCAGAAGCAGCGGTTTGAAGCAGGTCAACTGCATGCTGAGCACTGCGTCGTTGATGCAGCGCAACATAATTGTGGTTAGGGCATACATATGTGGTTGTTCCTCTCTAAGTTGTGCCAAGACATAAGTGCTACTTAATGATCGGGACAGACCCTGAATATATACTCAGTACTCTGCCGTTTAAAATAGCGGTTGAATTTCAATCATCCATTGCCGTTAGGGCTTTAAGGCTAGAATTGGAGGGGTCCCTCAGGCCAACACTCCTGTCAGCCTGAAAAAACTCACCGTGGTTGGTTACTCCCCAAGAATGTTTTAGATGCCTTTTTTGCCGCCTTTTTCTCTTGTGGTGTCATGGTTGGTTTCTTCTTCGTTTCCTTGTTGCTTTGCTGGCCTTTGCTCATGGATCTATCTCCTAAAGGTAGATAGGTATGATTCTGCTCAGCCTGTGAAGTGTTTGGCTGCCGTGCTTTAAACTAAGCCCCCACCTGCGGAACGTAGGGTGCTTCATTTGCTGCTACTCTGGGGCTCACACAGTGGGCTTTTTATTCCGTGGACAGCCAAGGCAAACGAATTAGAGGGAAGATATTAGGTTACCGGGCGACTGCAGTTGCTCCACGACGTACACAACCTTATCAGTCGATCCAGGCACCTCCGTGGTACTCTTTACCCGACTCATTGAGAATGTAGTGATGGTCATCGACTTTGTTGTTAGCAACCTCGCAAGCGGACAACGCGGCACTGAACTTCCAGAACTGGTTTACTTGGATCTGGCGATATGGCGACATTTCTCCAGAGCGCGTGCTGCTAAGGATAAACTTCTTAGATTTCATCAGGCGATACATTAATGCATCCTATTCATGGGGGGGTGACAGTATCCTTTGTCATCAGATGAAGATGAACATACCCAATATACGCTAAGACGCATCTAATAGCTGTTTTATTCGTCCTTGGGCAGCCCTGTCCCGTTATTATTCGATCCCACCTCCCCATCTGCGACCAGCTCTACCCGGTTCTTTCCGCTTCTCTTGACTTTATACAGTGCCGCATCTGCCTTCTCCACGAGATCTTGATATGTCTTTATCTTTTCCCCGCATGAGGCCACACCAATACTAACTGTCACTGTTCGACCATCAGATAGGTGCTCCGCCAATTCCATTCTCATTCTGTTGGCAATTGCGCCAGCTTCATGGGTATCAGTCAAAGGCAGGATGACTGCAAACTCCTCGCCACCGTAGCGACAGCAGATATCTGAATCTCTTGCCAGGTGCAAAAGGGTTCTTCCCATCGCGGCTAGGATCC
>Ga0316192_10000106_pt1 | contig 54837 bp, 50 predicted proteins | sample MerIslwburrow_MG_FD_204931 | JGI IMG/M metagenome (GOLD analysis project Ga0316192, IMG submission 204931) | Coastal sediment microbial communities from Maine, United States - Merrow Island worm burrow | ecosystem: Environmental > Aquatic > Marine > Coastal > Sediment | place: USA: Maine...
CAATTGATAACGAATGGTCGCGGTTTACTCACCTCTAAGGCTTAAGGAGCCTTCACGAAGTAGGAGCCAAGCGGCAAGAACATCTCGTCGTCGGTCGTAAAACCGCCGAGGAGCGGGCAGGCATCGCAACTCCCGCCCTCGCCACAGACCGCGTCGTCACCGTCGCAGGCCACGCCTTGCTTGTCGCCGCCGAGGCAAGCTCGCTCCTCCGCATCGCAGCCGCAGGAGGTGCGGGGGTACCCGCAGGTCGGCGTGTTCGGCTTGGTCGACTCGCGCTTCACCTGCGAGGAATCGTCCGCGCCGTTGTCGTACATAGCGCAAGCGAGGAAGGTTCGGTCCGCTTGCGTCTCGGAGGAGTACCCGAGCGGCGGGTCGTAGTACGTGTACAGCGGATCATCGTAGAGACGGCTCACGTAGTCCGGCTCACGAGGGGCGGGCGTGCATCCGTCCACTCCGCTACACGGCGCGTTCGGCGGAAGCCAGATTCGAAACAACTCTCCGCGCTGATGCATGTGCGAGCTCAGAGTGAGAAGTTGTGCGTACTGCGGCAGCGTCCACGTCATGCAGATCTCTTCCTTCTCGAAGGGCGGGACGGGGCCCATCTGAAAGATGTTGCCGGCTTCGAAGATCTGTTCGCGGGGCCACTTGCGCTCCGCCTCGGACGCGAAGGTCAGGTTCACCCATTGTTCGATCGTGGTGTCCTTCTTCGTCAGGTTGAAGCCATGGCTGTTCCAGGAGATGAATCCGCTGAGCGGTAGCACCGAGTAGACGCCTGCGGGCGGCAGGTCGATGAGCGTGGACTCCTGGGCGCCGCTCAGTTGCACGGTCGAGTCCGTGGGACCGCCGACGCCGCCCCCGAGCCCGAAGTCACGCGGTGCAAAGGGATAGAGAACGCAACCGATCGAGGTCACCGCCGGTGTGGCGCACTGGCTGCGATCACCGCAGGCATCGGCCATGGTCGGGTCGCAGGCCTCTCCTGCCATCGGTCCGCCGAGGCACTCCCACGGACCCCAGTCGCCGCCGTTCGGGTCCGATTCCGGAAGGTAAACGTTGATGATGCTGTGGTGGGACTGGCCGTCCTGCGCGAGCTCGTTGCGGCGGAACGCGAAGCACTTGCGACCCTCGCCGAACTCGGGACAGTCGACCTGGTACTCGGCCGGGACGCGATCGCTGAAGTCGTAGTGGGTCGCGAAGCAGACCTCGTCTTCGGACTCGAGCTCGAGATCCCAGGCTCCGGCGTAGAGCTGCACGCCTTCGTCGGCGGCGGGCGGCGGCAGCGGATTGATCTTGTTGGGATCGGGATCGAAGGTGCCTTCGCAACCGAGACCTTCGAGCGTTCCACCTACGATCGTGTCACGAGGAGCGCCGCCTCGGATCCAAAGTCGGATGGCATCGAGTTGATCGTCGTTGAGGGCCTCACCAGTACTCGGCATCGGCTGCCCGAGAGCTTCGAGCGGCGTCCCGTTCGTAGCCGCCGCAAGCTTGAGGTAGAGCAGGCTGAAATCCTGATCGCCCGGCTGCACGCGCAGAAGTGAAGGATCGACGTCGCTCGGCTGCCGAATGAGCGCGTCGAACGATCCCTCCGCGCGAAGATCGAGCCCCCCGACGGCAGCCTCGCCGTGACAAGCACTCGCAGTGCAGCCCTTTGCCTCGAAGACCGTTTCCTGAATCGCGTCGTAGGTGCTGCTGTAGTCGCAGCCCTTCGGATCGGTCCCGCCAGCGTCCGAGCTGTCGGTTCCACAGCCGGCCAAGCCAATGGCGGCAAGCACGATGAGGGCGAGGTGAGAGAGGGGTCGAGCAAAGGGCGCGTGCGCGGAGTAAGTCATGGGGCTCCTCGTATGAGAGGGAGTTGAATTGACGGAGAGCTACGATATGCGCAACTCTCATCTGTCATTCAAAGGATACCCGATGCCGCTCGAGATGTTATTCAAAGCCGCCAGCTACGCGCTCATGCCTTTTTGGTTGCTCCTCTTGGTCGCGCCGCGCTGGCAATGGACGCAGCGACTCGTGCACGGGCCGGTCGTGGTTTTGTTGCTCGCGCCAATCTACGCCTACCTTCTATTCGGCTATGGCACGACGCCCGAAGACATGAACTTCCGCACTCTCTACGGGGTCATGGTCGGGTTCTCGGTGCCGCACCTCGTGATGGCAGGTTGGATCCACTATCTGATCTTCGACCTGTTCATCGGAGCCTGGGAGTCGCGGGATGCCTTGCGTCGCGGGATACCGCACGCCTTTGTCATCCCGTGCCTAATCGCGACCCTTCTCGTCGGGCCCCTCGGGCTGCTGCTCTACATCATCGTTCGATTCTTTCGAACCCAGGTGCTCGAGTACGACGAGGCCGGCGACCAGTAGCGAACGCCTTAAAAGCAAAGGCCGGCGCTGCAACAGCGCCGGCCTTTGTGGATCAGGACTCCCACCAAAGGGGGGAGTTGCCCAAGGGGCTAACTCGCCCGCGCCTCCGGTGAGAGTCCGATTCTATAACTGATGTCCATGCGTACTTTCCTCCCCCGGCAATGCCGGCACTCTTGGGTCTCTGAGCACAGCTGCCCAGACCACTTGGAGCGTTCCTTGGTGGTTTGGCCTGCGTTCATCACAGGCCGGTTCACGGCAGCTCGTCTCCCGAAGGAGTTCGCACCAGCGCGGGGCAAGTTGCCCAACCGCCGTCCGCGGCAAGTGTCGTTGCGAAAGAGAAAGGCTCTTTGTCGGGCAACACCACTCACTCTCTGAACATACAGCCGTCGATCTTCCACGCCAAGTACTAGTGAGCTTCAAAGAAGAAATTCTTCGTACAAGCGCAAAATCTGAAGGTTTCGTCCCCGTATCTCGGCAAGCTCGCGATGAACGCGACTCTCGAACGTTGGCTTGATGTGATACAGGAAAATCGGCAGTTCAGAGCTTTGCGTGAGTTTGTCGAGCTCGTCACGCAAGGTTTGTGGAGTGAGGTGTAGCGAGTCGGCCGCAAGACGCGCTTCATCGTTTGGAAACGAAACTTCCATCATCAACGCCTGTAGATCGTCGAGCGCATTGATGTGATTCCAAAGCTCGTCAGTCGGACCGGTGTCGCCGCCGTAGACCAAGCTCTTGCCCGAGTGACGAATGATGAACGCCGACGTGTCGACCGTGTGATTCACCAGCACGGGAGTGACCTCGTATCCGTCGACGTCGAGTGGCGAGTCCGGCTCCGCTTCCACGAAGCGGACGGTCGGGCCGTTCTTCGTGTCGATCTTCGTGAAGTCGGGCCAGATGATGTCGTTGAAGAAGTGTGTGCGAAGCGCTGCAATCGTGGCGGGAATGCCCACGATGTCGAGAGTCGCGCCACCTTGCTGACATCGATTGTCCGCAAGCGTTGCGAGATCGCGGATGTGGTCCATGTGCGGATGGCTGACCAGCACGGAGCGAATTTTTTCCTGCTCGCGGAGGGACAATCCGCTCGTGATGGCGCCCGCGTCGACTGCGATCGCGTCATCGACGAGAAAACTCGAGGTTCGATGCTTTGGGGTTTCACCGCCATGGCATCCGAGAATCCGTAGCTGCATCAGGACTTCCCCGAGTTGCGCACGAATTCGAGAAACTCTTCGAGGCGGTCCGCGTCCTTCACGAGGACAAAGCCGCTTGCGAGCTCGAGCACCCCGACTCGCATGAGGCGTCGGAGCGCGCTGCTGACCTCCGCCTTGCTGACGCCAAGCTGCAGCGCCAGGTCCGACTTCGTGATGTCGGGGGCGGCTGCACCATCGGCATTCTGGCGTGCCTCGCGAATGGCCAAGATGACGCGCGCGGTAACGTCGTCCTCGAGCAGCAAATCGATGAAGCGGTTCGCGCTGTCGAGTCGCTCGGCAAGATGCCGAATCAAACGAATGGCAACCTCGCCACTGTCGCGCACCATCTCCTCGAGCTTCCCCGCAGGAACTTTCAGGAGTTCCGCATCTTCGACGACTTCGACGGTCGCGGAGCGCGGCTGACCCGTCACGACGGCCATCTCTCCGAAGAAGTCGCCGGGACCGAGTGTGGTCACCATGCGCTGGCGCCCGTTGGACTCCTTCAGCACTCGGACCTTGCCCGCACGGATGACATAGAGAGAACCGCCAGGCTCGCCTTGTCGAAAGACCGTCTTGCCCCCCGGCAGACTCAATCCAAATTTCTCAGCCAACGACTGATCCGGCATACCCCACCGCTTCAATGTACCCTGCCGCCCAGTCGACCGCCAGAGCGATACAACGTAGTCTTCTGCAGGCGACGATGTCGGTCGACTGGCAGTACCTACGGGAAATTGCACCCGAGTTGAGTGTCGTCGTCGATCTGGTGATCGCGCTTGTGGCCTCGGCCCACGTCATCCTGAACAAGACCGATACCCGATCGGCGACCGCGTGGGTGGGCCTCATCTGGCTCGTGCCGTTCCTCGGGGCCTTGCTCTACGTCTTTCTCGGCATCAATCGGATCGAGCGCCGAGCGCGCGAGCTGAAAGCGGGTGCCACTCCATATAGCGTCCCGCTAGACGACGCCCCGCGCGCACCCGCTGACCTCGACCGTGAGCTCGGCGCTGAGCAGGCGCGGTTCGTCGAGCACGCGCGCGTCGTCAGTCGCGTCACCGGTTGGCCACTGCTGGTGGGCAATGCGTTGGACCCGCTCAGAGACGGCGACGAAGCGTACCCGGCGATGATCGAAGCCATCGAGGGCGCCACGTGCTCGATCAGTTTCGTGAGCTACATCTTCGAAGCCAAGGGCGTCGGCGCGGAGATGGTGGCGGCTCTCTCAGCAGCCGTCGAGAGAGGCGTCGAAGTGCGCGTCCTCATCGACGACGTCGGGAGCCGCTACGCACGACCTAGGATCCACCGTGTGTTGCGCAAGCGCGGCGTGCCGGTGGCGAAGTTTCTGCAGGCGTTCCTGCCACGCTCCTTCACCCATTTCAATCTCCGCAATCACAGCAAGATCATGGTGGTCGACGGATGCGTCGGCTTCACCGGCGGCATCAACGTCCGGCAGGACCACGTACTCGCAGCAAACCCAAAGCATCCGACCCGAGACCTTCACTTTCGGGTGCGGGGGCCGGTCGTGAGCCAGCTCCAGGAGACGTTCGCGAAAGACTGGGCGTTTACGACCGGCGAAAAACTCAAGGGCAGGATCTGGTTTCCGGAGCTCGAGCCGTTCGGCGATGTGCTCGCGAGGGGCATCGTCGACGGGCCCGATCGCTCGATCAATAGCCTGGAGCGCGTCTTTCTCTCGGCGATCACAGCGGCGCGGCGCTCGATTCGGATCGTGACCCCGTACTTCCTGCCCGATCGGGTCCTGCTCCAGGCCATGCATCTGGCAGGTCAGCGCGGCGTCGACGTCGACATCGTCGTGCCTGAGCGTGGGAACTTACCGGTCGTTCGATGGGCCATGTGGGGTCACTACCGCCAGGTTCTCCGCGGCCGGGTTCGGCTATGGCTGAGCCCGGCTCCGTTCGACCATTCGAAGCTCATCGTGGTCGACTCGTACTGGGCGTCGATCGGCTCGGCGAACTGGGACCCCCGAAGCTTGCGCCTCAACTTCGAGTTCAACCTGGAGACCTACGATGACGAGCTCGGAGCTCAGCTCGAAGCCGAAGCCCTGAACCGAATCGAAGGAGCGCGCCTCTTGACGATGGAAGAGCTCGACGCTCGCTCGCTTACCGAAAGGCTTCGCGACGGGACTGCGCGCCTCTTGAAACCCTATCTTTGAGAACCGAGCAGAGCAGCGAGGCAGCGTGCGGTCGCGGGAGCGGAGCCCGGGGAAACAGAGAGATGCGCACGGAGGATATCGAGGTCGGCTGGCTCGTCCACGTCGTACCAAGGTGGCAGCAGCGCGATCTCCTCTTCCGCGTTTGCGCCGATGGTGTCTTCGAGCGCTTGCTCAGTCGACCAACGGACGCCTTCGAAGCGAGGGCGTGCTGATCCGGAGGCGCCGATCACGTAGTAGCCCCCGTCGTTGGAAGGTCCGAATGCGAGCCGGGGTTCGTCGAGGACGTTGAACGCATCGACGATGTGCGCGAGTGGGAGAGTCGGGGCATCGCTACCGATGATGACGACGCGTTCGTGTCCTCGAAGCCCGGCATCGAACGCGGTCGCGAGCCGAATCCCGAGATCGCCCTCCGGCTGCACCTGAGGCGCGACCCCAAGCGCGTCGGTCCAGCGCTGCACTTCGGGGCTGCCGGTGCCGTCGGCCCAGAGCGCAATTTCGACTCTGCCGATCTGGCGTACTCGCTCGCAGAGCGCGATCGTGTCTTCGACGAACGCGGAGTAGAGCTCTGCCGCACCTCGTTCGCCAAGCGCCGCGTGCAGACGGGTCTTCACGGAGCCCGCCAATGGGGAGCGCACGAACACGGCGAGCTGCGCTAGCTCCATGTGTAGCGACCTAGCAGCCAGAGGATCTTCGCACCCGCGCTCACCGAGCCGCGCACGGTGCCACTGACCTTGGAAACACCGATCCGGGGGCGATACGAAACCGGCACCTCAGCATGACGAACCCGCTGCTGCGCTGCCTTGATCTGCATTTCGACGGTCCATCCGTAGTTTCTGTCTTCCATGCCGAGGGCTTGGAGCGTGTCCCAGCGGATCGCGCGAAAGGGGCCGAGGTCGGTGTACTCGACACCATAGAGAAGGCGCAGCGCCTTGCAGGCGATCGCATTGCCGATCCGTTGCTGCGGGCTGAGCGCGCCTCGCTCGGCTCGCCCTGACGCACGCGAGCCGATGGACAGGTCTGCCCGGCCCGTGAGGATCGGTGCGATGACGGCGGCCAGCTCGTCCGGATGGTCGCTGTAGTCGCCGTCGAGAAAGACCACGACGTCCGGGGGATCGGCCGCCAGGTGAGCGAGCGCTTTCAGACAGGCGGCTCCGTAGCCGCGCTCGGACTCGTGAACTACTTCGGCTCCGTGCTCGCGCGCGACTGAAGCAGTCGAATCGGTCGAGCCATTGTCGGATACGACGACACGGCGAACGGTCGGGCGCGGAATTTCCCGCAGGACGTGGGGGAGAGCCGACTCTTCGTTGAGAGCCGGAATCACCACGTCGATGCGAAAATTCGGGGCAGGGTCAGGCGTAGCGATCCGCCTAGCGCTCGTTACAGTCGCTTCGAGTAGTACTCGATGACGAGGTCGATCTCGAGCGGGAACGGAACGGAGTCGACCTTCGGAAGGCTCTTGACCGTCGAGGTCTTGTTGCCTTCGTCGAACTCGATCCAATCGGGACGCGCGAGGCGCACGTCGCCGAGTGCAGTCGCAACCGCGGAGAGCTCTTGGCTGCGCTCGCGGAGGGTGATGACGTCGCCCTCCCGAACTCGGTAGCTCGGAATGTCGAGGCGCTTGCCGTTCACGAGGAAGTGCCCGTGACAGACGAGCTGACGCGCCGCTGGAATCGTCGCCGCGAAGCCGGAGCGAAAGACCGTGTTGTCGAGCCGACGCTCGAGGAACTCGAGGAGCTTGTCACCAGACGGCTCCTTGCTGTGGACGGCTTCATGATAGAGGCGTCGGAACTGGCCCTCGTTGAGCCCGTAGTTGAATCGGAGCTTCTGCTTCTCGAGAAGCTGCTTCTTGAAGTCGCTCATCTTGCGGCGACGGGCGGACTTGGGTCCGTGAACGCCGGGGGGGTACGGGCGATCCCACATGCTCTTCCGGGAGAGGCCGGGCAGATCGAGCCCGAGCGCACGCATTCGCTTGACCCGCGGTCCTGTGTATCGAGACATCTCTATAAGCTCCTGGCGCGAAATCCCTGGGCTTTTGCCCGGCTCGCACGAGGCGGCCCTTTTACCGCAATCTCGGAGGGAGGCAAATTGAGAGGAAAAGCGGGAGGCGCTCCCGGCGCGGCCGACTAGCCCGTGGCCGAATTTGCCTGTAATCAAGCCCAATGGGGGACTCCCGGACCATTCATTTCGTCTCGCTCGGCTGCGCGAAGAACCGCGTGGACACCGAGGTCATGCTCGGGGTGAGCGGGGAGTCGGGCTTCGAAATCGTGGATGACCCGTCGGCCGCGGAGGTGATCGTCGTCAACACTTGTGGCTTCATCGGGCCCGCGAAGCAGGAATCGATCGAGACGATCCTCGAGATGGGCGGCCACAAGGAATCCGGCGCCTGCAAGAAGCTCGTGGTCGCCGGCTGCCTCTCGCAGCGGTACCCGGGAGAGCTGTCCGGCGAGCTTCCGGAGGTCGACCATTTCCTCGGTTCGAGCGACATGCTGAAACTTCGCGGTGTACTTCGCGGGCGAACCGAGAGAATGCTGGTTGGGAACCCAGCCGAGTACACGATGCGGGCTGACGATCCGCGCACGCTCAGCGGAGAGACCCATCGTGCCTACGTGAAGATCGCCGAGGGGTGCAATCGGGAATGCAGCTTCTGCGCGATCCCTTCGTTTCGCGGGAAGCAACGCTCGCGACCCATCGCCGATCTCGTTCGCGAAGCCGAACAGCTCGCGTCAGCGGGTGTCGTCGAGATCAACCTGATCAGCCAAGATACCATCGCCTACGGGCGAGACCTGACGGAGCGCGAGTCCCTCGCAGAGCTGCTGCAGGCCCTCGGGGACGTGGACGGCATCGAGTGGGTACGCGCGCACTACCTCTATCCGGAAACCCTCACCGATGCGCTCGTGGAGGTCCTGTCCCAGCACGAAAAGGTCCTCCCCTACATCGACATGCCACTTCAGCACGCCTCAGATTCGATGCTCCGCGCGATGCGACGCGGACACGGCGGCGAGCGGATGTACAAAGTCGTCGAGCGGCTTCGCAGGGCCATCGCCGACATGGTGTTCCGGACGACGTTTATCGTCGGGCACCCGGGAGAGACCGACGAAGACTTCGAAGAGCTTCGGAGCTTCGTCGAGTGGGCCGACTTCGATCACGTCGGCGTGTTTCTATATTCGTCGGAAGATGGGACGCGAAGTGCCGAGATGGGTGACCCTGTCGAAGCGGCCGTAGCGGAGGCCAGGCGGGACGCGCTCATGGAGACTCAGCGGCCGATCAGCCGGGAGCGGCTCCACCTTCGTGTTGGCACCGAGCTCGACGTGCTGGTCGAAGGGGTCAGCGACGAGAGCGACCTTCTGCTCCAAGGGCGATATTGGGGGCAGGCGCCCGAGGTGGACGGCAGCGTGTACCTCGCCAACGGCACGGCGCGAGCGGGCGAAATCCGCAAAGTCTTGGTAACGGACGCCGCGGACTACGATCTGATGGCCGACTTCGTCGACGGCCCCCTAGGATGGGACGCACCGCCGGACGCAAAAGATCCACGGGCGAGCAAAGTTAAGCTACGAACCCTAACGTGAATTGGTTCGCGGTCGCCTTTGTGCTCGTGACGCTTGCCGCGATGAGTGGCTGCGCAACCGCAGTTCCAGCCATGGCCGGGGGCTCGATCACTCCAAAGAACCGCACCGACATCGGTTTTGGAGGAGCGGCCCGACTCCCCCTCGGCGATTTGAAGGACCCCGTCGTCGTGGACCCGGGAGATTCGCAGTACCGCTATGCCGCCGACGCAGGCGGCGTGGTGCCAATGGCGTACGGCCGCTACGGGCTCACCAAGAACTGGGACCTCGGGCTGATGGTGTCGGGCGCCACGGTCCGTGCCGAAGCGCGCTACGAGCACTTGCTGCAGGAGGGAACGACCCGAACGGCGTTGACCGTGGGCCTCGCGCCATACGGCGGATGGATCCCCGATCGGGACGAGTCCGGTCGCGGCGGGCGCGTGGGCTTCGAAGTTCCATTCGTATTCGGTGTCGAAATAGGCGGGATCTACGAGCTCTGGCTTGGAGCGCGAGCAAGCGGGGAATACGTGTTCGGCGATTTTCAGGTGTCGGGCTCGGAGCAGAAGGCAAGCGGCGCAGGCGTGCGTGCCGGTCCGGTCATCGGCATGGCGCTTGGCGTTCGACGGGTGCATGCGCTCGTCGAGCTCACGGCGGCCTACGAGTACTGGTTCATCGATCACGCTGGAACGTCGCTCAACCGCGGCGGCTTCGTTCTGATCCCGGGTTTCGGAATCCGCTTCCGCTTCTGAGTCGAGTCGCTAGGCAGGCTTGGCGCCGCGCGAGCGTCTGTTCTTCGGCGGCGACGGCTCGTCGCGTTCACCTCTCAAGAGGTTCCCGACGAACGCGCCCATCAGCGCCATCATGGTAGCCATCAAGGTCCCGAGGACATAGGCGCCGTCGGACAGGCGATACACGTCCGCCATACTCGCGAGGAAGATCATCGTCGGAATCGCAGCGAGCAACCCCCCCACCGGGGGCTCGATGAAGTTCTTCCCGGACGAGACGTAGTTGATGGCGGCGGCACCGATGAACCAGAGGATGATGGTGATCATGATCCCCGGAAAGCCCTGCGGGTCGTAGACGGGGATGATCAGCGGCAAGAGCCCGAGAGCGATTGCAGCCATGACCAGGAACAGTCCAAACGAGATGAACACCCAACGCGGCTCGATCTCGTCAGGCTGATATCGGCGAGCGTAAAGCTCCTCTTCGGTCAGCTCGGCAGCGAGCTCCGAGAGGCGGGCGCCGCAGGCCTGACACCGCTCGGTCCCGACCGGATTACCCACCCCACATACGTGGCATTCGATTTGTTCGGCAGCCATATCCTCCCTCACGCGACCGTCGGCGTTCCCCGGAGCGCATTGTCTACGCCGCGCTCCCTGAGCGCAACTGCCTGTACATGTGAGGAAATCGCGGCGTACTTGACGCAGGGGGCGGGGCGGCTACCTTCCCGCATCGCCCGAGAAAACCAGGCTTAAGGAGGCCTCCAGTGGCCCGTTTCATCGACGAACTCAAGCGCACGCACACCTGTGGAGAGTTGAGAGAAGAGAACATCGATCAGGAGATCGTGCTCTTCGGCTGGGTGCAGAACCGCCGCGACCATGGCGGATGCATCTTCATCGACCTCCGAGACCGCGATGGGCTCACACAAGTAGTCTTCGACCCGGAGACGAGCGACAAGGCGGCCTTCGACACGGCCGATAAGGCGCGATCCGAATGGGTGCTCGGGATTCGCGGCAAGGTGAGGGACCGCGGAACCAAGGGCGACGGAAGTAGCCTTCGCAATCCGCGACTCGCCACCGGAGCGATCGAGGTCATCGCCCTCGAGGCAACGATCTTCAACAAGGCTGAGACTCCTCCGTTCGAGATCGAAGATCAGATCACGACCGGCGAAGACAAGCGCCTCGAGTACCGCTACCTCGATCTGCGTCGCCCCGCCCTCCAGAAGAATCTCGTGATGCGGAGCAAGCTCAACCACGAGACCCGCAGCTACTTCAACGAGCACGACTTCCTCGAGGTCGAGACGCCATTCATGGTGCGATACACCCCGGGTGGTGCGAGAAACTTCCTGGTGCCTTCACGCCTGTATGGCGGCCAGTTCTACGCACTCGCCGAGAGCCCCCAGCTCTACAAGCAGCTCCTGATGTGCGCCGGGTACGACAAGTACTATCAGATCGTGCGCTGCTTCCGAGACGAGGATCTGCGCATCGATCGACAGCCCGAGTTCACCCAGGTCGACATCGAGATGTCGTTCATCAACCAGGACGACCTCTTCAAGATGCTCGAGGGTTTGGTGTTTCGGCTCTGGAAAGAGGTTCTCGGCATCGATCTGCTCGAGCGCTACCCGAGCGGCGAGTTTCCAAGGCTGCCCTTCGCCGAGTCGATGGAACGCTTCGGCAATGACAAGCCCGATATGCGTTTCGCGATGGAGCACGTCGATCTGACCGGCCTCACGATCGAGCACGGCGGCGGGGGCATCGGCATGCTCGAACCGATCGCGCAGAAATTCGCCGATGGCACCTATCGCCGGGATCTCCCGACCGAAATCGTGAAGGCGATGGTGGTCCCTGCTGGACATGGCTTCTCGCGTAAGGATCTCGACGCACTCGAGAAATTCGTCCGCCAAATGGGGGCGAAGGGTCTCGCGAGAGCGAAGGTCGACGCCGATGGCAACTGGCTTCAGAGCCCGCTCGCCAAGATGGTGACCACGGAGTTCCGCACGGCAGTCAACGAGGCCGTCGGCGCCAAGGACGGAGACTTGATCTTTTTCCAGTTCGGCGCGGAGCAGAAGGTGCACACCGTCATGGCGAACCTTCGCCTCCACGTAGCCCGCAAGCTCGGCATGATCCCGGACACGGGCAGCGGCGGTGACTGGAACTTCCTTTGGGTCGTCGACCCACCGCTCTTCGAGCGCAACGAAGAGAAGAAGCGTTGGGAAGCCGCACACCACGTCTTCACGCGACCACACGACGAATGCGTCGAGCTCCTCGACAGCGACCCTGGCAACGTTCTCTGCTACCGATACGACCTCGTGCTGAACGGCTTCGAAATCGCCGGCGGCTCGATTCGTCTCCACGACCCCGAGGTCCAGAAGAAGGTCTTCGAAGTCATCGGCCTGAGCGACGAAGAAGCGCGGGAGAAGTTTGGCTTCCTCCTCGATGCACTGACCTATGGCGCCCCGCCCCACGGGGGGATCGCCTTCGGCATGGACCGTGTGGCCATGCTCGCGGCCGAGACCGAATCGATTCGTGACGTGATCGCGTTTCCGAAGACGCAACGCGCCAACGATCTGATGACCGGGGCTCCCTCCCGGGTGGATCCCGAACAGCTCCTCGATCTCAAGATCAAGACCCTCGAGTAAGTGCTGCCAACCCCTCTTTTTCGGGGTTTAATCGAGCGATGAATAGCGGGAACTTGCCCGGCGTCTCGATAAGCGGACAATGGATCACATGACTCACTCGCTGCGATCGATTCTAGCTGTGCTCACTCTACTCGCCCTGACCCTACCGGCCTGGACCGAGGCTGGGGCGAGCGAGGACATCGCGGACTGCTACAGCGTGCACGGTGAGGCCCGCTACGGCGCCTTCGCGTACAAGCACGTGGTCATCGTCACCAATCGCTGTGATGTCGAGCTGCAGTGCGAGGTCTGGACGGATGTCGACCCCTCGCCTCGCCAGCCGATGAGCGTCGGGCCCAAAGGCACGGGCGAAGTGATCGTGCGAGTGAACTCGCCAGCGCGCTCGTTCAAGGCGTTCGGCGAGTGTGCGAAGAAGTAGCGTTCAGTAGAACGGGCTGTCTTCCGACCGCGTGAAGAAGCGCTCGAAGATCGCATAGCCTTCGGTGACGAGGTGAAGCTCGGTGTACTCGTTCGGCTGGTGCGCTTGCGCGGCGGTGCCCGGGCCTAGATTCACGCCCGCGACGCCGATCGAATCAAAGCGTGCGACATCGGTCCACGCCTGCTTGCTCCGAACGCCATTGACGCCGCAGGTCATCAGGTGCTGAACGTAGGGATTGCCGGCGTGAGGGTGTCCGGCCGGCGAGAGGTCCGTTGCCTGGATTCTGCATTGATCCCCGGCGAGCTCCCGAAGCTCGTCAAACGCCTCTTCCGGCGTCCGGCCGGGCGCGAACCGAAAGTTCACGTTGAGCTCCGCCTCACCGGGGACGACGTTGCGGGCACGGCCGCCCTGGACGAGCGTCGGTGTCATCACCTCTCGAAAGACGTAGCCGTCAATCTCGACGTCGTTCGCCTGGCGCTGCTCGAGCTCGCGAATGAACGCGGCCGCTTTATAGAGCGCGTTGTCGCCTTGCCAGGGACGAGCGCTGTGCGCGGTACGGCCCTGGAACGTGAGCGTCGCGTGAATCGAGCCCATCGCTCCGAGCTGCATCTGGTTGTCGCTCGGTTCGAGACAAACCGCGAGGTCGAGCTGATGCAGATCGGGGTGGGTGTCGAGGATCGGGCCGAGGCGATTCTCTTCGAAAGGGCCCTCCTCGCGCTCGTAGAAGATGAGCGTGAGGTCGCAGGGGAGCGAACCGAGGTCGAGGCGCTCGACGAGCTCGATCATGATCGCCAGACCGGACTTCATGTCGGCAGCGCCGGCACCGTAGAGGCGATTGCCTTCGACTCGGGCCGGGCCATCGTGTTCGGTACGAACCGTGTCGAGATGGCCGACGAGGGCGATGCGGGGGGCGCCTGCCTTCTTCACCGCATGAACGATGAGGCTGTCGTGAAATCGCGTGATGGCCTCGCTGCCGAGGCTTGCGGAGAGGCGCTCTTCGACGTGATCACAAAGCTCTGCCTCTTCGCCGATCGGGCTCGGAATCCGGGTGAGGGCAAGCAGCGTGTCGCGAAGCGCGTGTGGAAGGTCAGCCATCGGTCGGGAGCCTAGCAGGGACGAAGATGGGAAGCTGCTGCCGCCTAGTGCGGGATGTCGCCCGGTGCATCCCAGTCCCGAAGCGCGCGAGCGACCTCGTCTGTAACCGGCAGCGCATCGACCTCGAGCGACGCGAAGAGACCCTGAAACGAGCGACGGCCTCGGGCGATGGCCGCGTCTAGGACGTCACCAATCGCCTTGACGTCGTACCGGGCGAGCATCGGTTCCCAAGGCGCTTCGGCGCCTCGCCGCGGGGAAAGGACCGCGGCGCTGCTCGGGTGCTCAGCGAGCGCACGAAGCACGTGTGCCGTGACGTACGGCATGTCGCACGCGACGGCGATCACGCGAGCGGATTGCTGCTCGCGAGCGGTTCGAAGGGCGGCGTTCAAGCCGCCGAGCGGGCCCGCGCCTGCTGGGACGTCCGCGATCCTCGGGACCTTGGGAGCAATCGCATCGTACGGCGCAGCGCGGCCGACGAACACAGTCGGAAGCCCGGCCTCGGCGCCGCGTTCGACGAGCGCTTCGAGGATCGTCCGCCCGCCTCCCGGAGCAGGCAGGAGCCCCTTATCGGTACCCATTCGGCTCGACGCTCCTCCAACGAAGATCGCGAGGAGTGGCTCGGTCATCGTGGGCTAGACCATCACGCCCGCCTCGGTGAGGACTCGGCTTTCGAGCTTGTCCGCGAGGCGATTGAGTTGGTCTTGCTGGATCGCGCTGGTCACGAAATTCGTGAAGAACGCCGTGAAATAGGAAGCCGCATCGAGGATCACGGCGACCACCGAGGTGTCCTGCACGGGGCCGAAACCGCTGCGTTCTTCGAACTCGGCGATCTGTTGAGAGATCTGATAGTCGACCCAGATCCCGTAAATCGCGAACGTGATGATCACGAAAAAGAAATCGAGCCAGAAGCCGCGGCCGGTCGGGGTTCGGCCATCGAGCTGCACGAGGTCCTCGTAGACGCCGTGGTACCAGAACGGTAGGTAGAGGCCGAGAGTGAAGATACTGAGGATCAACACCAGTGCAGGTTCACGGCGTTGGATGATGGGCGCTGTCATGAAGTCGTCCCTTCTCGCTCGCGCGTCGCGATTGGTCGGCTAAGTTTCGTCCCATGAACGGCGGCGCCATGCAAGCGGCCACGATCGGCGTCATCGGTGATGTGCATCTCTTCTGGGACGACCACGACACCGCTTTCTTCAATCGCTCGGGCTACGACATGCTGCTGTTTGTCGGCGATCTAGCCGGCTACACACAGGTCCGCGGGCTTCGCCTCGCGCGCACCTTGCAGCAGCTCGAAGTCCCCGCGTTGTGTATCCCGGGCAACCACGACGGGCTCCACGCGTTTCAGCTCGGCGCCGAGATCGCACCCCGTGCGCATCGGCTTCGACACGCGTTTTGCATTGGCCAGGCACGTCGTTGCAGAAACCTCGAGCGAGCGCTCGGACCGATCGAGCTCCTCGGGTACACGCGCCGCCGAGTGACTCCGGCCGGCGTCCCTTTGAACATCATCGTGGGCCGTCCGCATTCGATCGGCGGACGGCGACTCGCCTGCATCCGCTACCTGAAGAGCGAGTTCGGGGTCGACTCGATGGACGCCTCGGCCGCACGGTTGAAGTCGCTCGTCGACGTATGTGACGAGGCGCCAATCTTGTTCCTCGCCCACAACGGACCTTCGGGGCTAGGCGATCGGGCGAGCTCCATATGGGGCTGCGACTTTCGCAAGAAGGAAGAGGATTGGGGCGATCGGGATTTAGAAGAGGCGGTCCGCTACGCCAACGCGAATGGACGAAAGGTCCTCGGGGCAGTCGCTGGGCACATGCATCGGCACACGAAGTCCGGCAAGAAGCGTCCCGCTCAGGTCGAGCGCGACGGCATGCTGTTCGTGAACGCGGCGGAAGTTCCGCGCCACCGCGAGGTCGAGGGAGCGAAGCGCCGACATCACGTGAAGCTGACAGTGACCCGAGACTCGGTGCGCGCCGAGGATCTTTGGATCTAGCCGGCGCGGGCCGCTAGCGGAGCTTGGTCGTTGCACGCGCCATCTTGAGGACGCGCTTGAAATGCTTCTTGTCGACAGGCTGAACCGAGAGTCGCGAGCCCTTTTGCGTGACGTGCATGCCTTCGAGCGCGGTGTCGTCTTTGAGCGCTTGCAGAGGGACTTCTTCGCCGAATTTCTCGACGAATGTGACGTCGACCCTCGACCAGCGTGGGTCCTCCTTCTTCGATTTCGCATCGAAGTAGGGGCTTTTCCGATCGAACTGCGCATCGTCGGGGTAGGCCTCGCGCGTGATCCGGCAGACTCCGGCGACGCCGGGGGGCTTTGCATTCGAATGGTAAAAGAGCGCGAGGTCGCCCTCCGCCATGTCGCGCATGAAATTCCGAGCCTGGTAGTTGCGGACACCCTCCCAGGGCTCCGTGCCATCGCGCTCGAGATCGTCGATCGAGTAGACGTCTGGCTCGCTTTTCATGAGCCAGAGCTTCATGCCTCGTTTCGCCACCGCGGAACTATGGCACATATGCTCGAGCGCTCGACGTAGATTTGACCGCACGATGCGCCTCGACGGATCATGGCTCGGTCTTGCCTTCTAGTTCGATGAAGATCCTCATCGCCGGGGTTCCGCCCTTGCTGCTCTACCTGCTCACGACGAGCGGGATGGCCCATTGGCTCGATAGCGGCGAGTTCGTCGCAGCGGCCGCGGACTTCGGGATCTCCCATCCACCGGGGCAGCCCTTGGCTGCGATCGTTCTCGGGGCTGCGAACCTCTTCCCAGTCGGCCCACTGTCGTTTCGGATCGCGATCATTTGCGCGACGCTCGGTGCCGTGGCCGTGACCGCCCTCGCGTTCGCGTTCGAACTGACGCTGAAGGCGGGTGACATCGTCCGGCCGTCGGTTCGCTTCCCGCTCGCACTCGCCTCGGCCTGGTGGGTCGGAGGCAGCTACGCCTGGTGGTTTCAAGCAGTGCGACCCGAGGTGTACGCGCTCCAGGTGGCTCTGATCTGCATTGCGATCGAGCGATTGCTGTCGGTGTCCTTGGCTGGTCAGCACGGAGAAGAGAGTGACGTGCGACCGCTCTACCAGGGGGCTCTCGCGCTCGGCCTCGCACTGGCCAACCATCATTTCTTGGCGCTCCTCGCACTGGTGCCCTCGCTATGGCTATTGCTCGGAGTGTGGCGAGCGTTCGGGTGGCGAGCGTTCGCCTGGTCGACCGCATTCATCGGCGCGGGGCTCGCCACGTATCTCTACCTGCCGCTTCGGGCACTCGCCGGTCCGTTCTTGAACCTCGGGGATCCTTCGTCCCCGGGCCGATTCTGGTGGGTGATCAGCGCCAAGGCGTTCCAGAAGAGCGTCGCGCCGGAGGCCGCTGCACCATTTGGCGAGCGCCTGGCCGACGTATTGCTCGTGACCGGCGAGGACCTTCACGTTGCTGTGCTCCTCGTCGCATTGCTCGGCGCGTATTTCATGGTGCGCGTGCGATCGGCCCGAAAATACGGGCTGTTCTGGCTCACGCTCTGGCTGGTGTATGCACTCGGCCGGGCCTCGATCGGGTTCGTCCGCGGCAACCCCGACGCCATCGCGTATTTCATGTTGTCCTACGCGTCGATCGCCGTCCTTGCCGCATTCGCCGTCGGCGTCCTTCTCTCCGCGCTCGCCGAAGCAGTGCCCGGCCGACCTAGGCTGGCCCCTGCAATCGCGCTCGCGCTCGCACTGTCGGCAAGCCTACAGATTACGCGCTCGTCTGCTGACTCATCGCTCGCCCACTTCGTGGACACGGACGTGTTCGATGATGGTCTACGCCGAGAGCTGCCTTCGCGGGCCGTCGTACTCGTTCACAATCCACAGACGATCTTTCGGTATTGGGGAGGCGAAGCCGAGGAGATGAACCGACCAGACGTTACGATGATTCCGCTACCGCTTCTCACCTATCCGAAGCTGGTCGAGCGCTTCGTGCAAGACGAGCCGGAACTCAAAGCGCTGCTCCGAAGCTACGTGCTCGACGGCAAGCTGAGCACCGCGGAGCTCCAGAGCCTGGCAACGATGCGACCGGTGTTCCTCGAGATGGACGTTCGGATCGACCAGGAGATGATGGACTTGATCGTTCCGGAGCTCCTCTACTATCGCGTGCTCACGGCGAACACGACGGATACGGACGAGGCCGCCGCCATGCGCAGCCACGCCCTCGAATGGGGCTCGCTCTACGAGCGAATCGGCCGCCCGATCGACGCTCAGACGAAGACCCAGTTGATCTGGCGTCACTACGCGGATTCGCTGTATTTTGCTAGTGTTGGTGACATCAACGCGGCTCGGCGAACCGTGGATGCAGGCCTCGGCTTGAACCCGCATGCAAAGGAGCTCCTGTTGCTGGCGGAAGCGCTCGACGAGGCGGGTCCGGGCGAGCGAATCGACGTCACGCCTTTCACGATTCGCTAGCGGGCCTGACGCTCGGCACGGCGCGCGCGACGGTACACCTCGTAGAGGCCTTGGCGGATCTTCGCCGGCACGCTCCGTCGAAGATCGATCTTCCAGGCGTTGAGCTGCTTCACGATCACGACGGGTTGGATGTCGGGGTTATCGGGCGCGACTTCCACCTTCGCCACATCCCCATTCATCGAGATCTTCATGTCCTCTTTGGCCGCCACGAGTTGACCGAAGATGAAACCACCGAGAGCTTGGTCGTGTTCTCCTTGCCAATCGGAAAAGCAGCTTCGGAAGAGGTCCCCGTCGAGCAGCTCGAAGCGCTCGTGTGCTTGCAGACGTCGGCGCGCCTCGGCCTGAGTCATCTCTTGAACTCCGTAGGCGCGGAAGAGCGAGTCCACGGTAGCGCTAGGAGACTCGAAACCGACAGGGGCCGGCTCACTCTTGCAGGACGCTAGAAGTAGCAGGCAGAGGCCAATGAACAGGGGGTACCGCACCCGCTGCTTATCGCCCCGATCGCGAGCAGTGTCGAGCTATTGACGAGGTGTCCACCGTGCTTAATTTGCAGTGAAATGAGACTAGACAGACTAACCACCAAGACACGCGAAGCCTTGGTCGCCGCCCAGCAAAACGCGGCCGATCGGGGCAATCCCGAAGTGTATCCCGAGCATCTGATGCTCGATCTGCTGGCCCAGGCCGGCGGGCTCGCGCCGGCGATCGTCGAGAAGGCTGGCGCCGACCTGCAAGGCTTGATTCGGGCCCTCGGCGCCGTGCTCGACCGCATGCCGAAGGTCGCCGGCGGAGCGGAGCCCGGCCTATCGTCGCGGCTGCGCGACTTGCTGAACAAGGCATGGAAAGAGACCGAGGCGCTCAAGGACGAATACACCTCGGCAGAGCATGTGCTGCTGGCCGCATACGACGACACTCAGCTCAAGAAGCTCCTCGCGGCTCAAGGGGTCGATCGCAATACGCTCTATGGTGCTGTAGAAGAAGTACGCGGGAGCCAGCGCGTGACCGATCCAGACCCCGAAGGGAAGTTTCAGGCCCTCGAGAAGTACACGAGGGACCTCACCGAGGCTGCGCGTCAGGGCAAGACCGATCCGGTCATCGGCCGGGACGAAGAGATTCGCCGCGTGATGCAGGTGCTCTCTCGGCGTACGAAGAACAACCCCGTGCTCATCGGTGAGCCGGGCGTCGGCAAGACCGCGATAGCCGAAGGCATCGCGCATCGTATCGTGCAGGGCGACGTGCCCGAGGGCCTCAAGAACAAGAAGTTCTTGTCGCTCGACCTCGCTGCCATGGTGGCCGGTTCCAAATACCGCGGCGAGTTCGAAGAGCGCTTGAAGGCCGTCATTCAAGAGATCGAAGGAGCGAAGGGCGAGATCATCCTCTTCATCGACGAGCTCCACACGCTGGTCGGCGCCGGGGCCTCGGAAGGCTCGATGGACGCGAGCAACATGCTCAAGCCAGCCCTTGCCCGCGGCGAGCTCCGCTGTGTCGGCGCCACGACGCTCGACGAGTACCGCAAGCACATCGAGAAGGACGCAGCGCTCGCTCGGCGTTTCCAGCCAGTGTTTGCAGGGGAGCCCTCTGTACCCGACACGATTGGAATCCTGCGCGGGCTCAAAGAGCGCTACGAGATCCATCACGGGATTCGAATTCAAGATTCGGCGATCGTCGCGGCGGCCACGCTGAGCGAACGCTACATCACCGACCGGTTTCTTCCGGACAAGGCGATCGACCTCGTCGACGAGGCGGCCTCACGCCTCAAGATGGAGATCGACTCGCTACCGGCACCGATCGATACAGTCGAACGCAAGGTTACGCAGCTCGAGATTGAGCGAGAGGCTCTGAAGAAGGAGAAGGACGACGCGAGCAAGAAGCGTCTGGCCGACCTCGAGAAAGAACTCTCTGACCTTCAGGAGCAGCGGGATACGATGCGGGCGCAGTGGCTCCGGGAGAAGGAGCAGATCACCGAGATCCGCGAGAAAAAGGAGCTCGTCGAGAGCCTCCGGCTCGACCTCGAAAGGGCGGAGCGAACGACCGAATACGAAAAGGCGGCCCGGCTTCAGTACGGCGAGATCCCGGCAGCCGAGGCTGCCGTGACCAAGGCCCAGGAGAAGCTCGCGGAGGTGCAACAGGGCACTTCTTTCCTCAAGGAAGAGGTAACCGACCAAGACATCGCCGAGGTCGTCTCGAAGTGGACCGGCATCCCGGTCAGCAAGATGCTCGAGGGCGAAAGGGACAAGCTCCTCCATATGGAGGACCGTCTCCGCGAGCGGGTGATCGGCCAAGATGAGGCCGTGGTCGCGGTGTCGAATGCGGTTCGACGCTCGCGCGCCGGGCTCAGCGAACCCAATCGACCCATCGGCTCGTTCCTCTTCCTCGGGCCCACCGGCGTCGGCAAGACCGAGCTCGCGCGGGCCCTCGCCGAGTTCTTGTTCGACGACGACAAGGCGATGGTCCGGCTCGACATGAGCGAGTACATGGAAAAGCATGCCGTCGCTCGACTGATCGGCGCACCTCCGGGCTACGTCGGATACGAAGAAGGTGGGCAGCTCACGGAACCGGTGCGCAGACGTCCCTACTCGGTGCTGCTCTTCGACGAGGTGGAGAAAGCCCACCCAGACGTGTGGAACATTCTACTTCAGGTGCTCGACGACGGAAGGCTCACCGACGGACAGGGGCGAACCGTCGACTTCAGGAACGTCGTGATCATTCTCACTTCGAACGTCGGCTCCCATCACATCATGGCCCTCGACGACGAGGACGCGATGCGGAAGGCCGTCATGGAGGATCTTCGCGATGCCTTCCGGCCTGAGTTCTTGAACCGGCTCGACGAGACGATCATCTTCCATCGCCTCGACCGGGCGCAGCTTCGGCGCATCGTCGATGTGCAGCTTCGGAGCTTCGAAAAACGGCTCACCGAGCGCGACATGCGGCTCGACATCAGCGAAGCCGCCAAGGACTTCCTGGCGAACGTCGGCTACGATCCGGCCTACGGCGCCCGCCCGCTCAAGCGCGCGATCCAGCGCCATCTGGAGAACGGCTTGGCGGAGGATATCCTGGCGGGGCGGTTTGCCGCGGGCGATACGATTCACGTCGACGCGGGCCAGGGAAAGCTCACATTCAGCGCTGAGCGCGCCGAAAACCTGGCGGATTCAGCGATCGACGCCTAATCCTGATGGAATCACGGTGAGTTAGGTGTCCTAGGGCCACCGGATCCGGGCCCCCTTGCGCCCCCTAGTACACTGTGTAAGCCTCCGCGCCTCTTGAAGGGAGCTACAGCGTTCATGGTCGAGACCGTACAGTGCAAACCAATCGAAGTTCACGTAGGTGAGCGTGGGCTCGAGCGTGCGGTCAAGCATCTGAAGCGCAAGATGGCCACCGAGGGCATCCTTCGCGAGCTGAAGCGGCGCCGTCACTACATGAAGCCGTCCATCAAGAAGCGGAAGAAGTCGGCTGAGGCCGCTCGGCGTCGACGCAAGCGCGTCCGTCAGATCAGCGAACGCACAGACTGAGCGTTCCACGTCGTCCCGTTCAGTGTGAGTCGGGCTCGAGCCTGCGTCCCGGGCTCCACTCGAAGCGACGCCCGGTCTGAGCTTCCAGGAACCTTGCAAGGCGGTGGAAGTCGCTCCCTGCTTCGATGAAGCGAACTTCGGTCTGAAGTGTCTCGGGATTGATCAGCTTCGAGAACTCCACATAGTGGAGCTCCAGTTGACCGCGAACGCTCACCATGTGCCCGTCGAGTCCTTCTTCGACGAGAGCGCGATAGGCGCCGATGCCGAGCTGGCTCCCGAGCATCACGTCGAACGCGTGCGGCGGCGCGCAGCGGGACTCGTACCCAAGCTGGATGTGTCTCACCTTCTTGCGGCGGCCGGTACGCTCTTCGTAGCGTTCTTCGACGCGATCGCAGACGACCTTCGCCAGATCAAACGAACCCAAGCGTATGTGGCCGTGCTCGTCTCTCGGCATGCCCTCGAGCGAGTTCACGGGCAGTAACTCGGCAAGCCCTTCAGCGAGTACGATGGTGCCGTAGTACTGGTCGCGACGCTCTCGCTCGAGGATCATCTCGACGATGCGATCGACCATCCCCGTGACCGAGAGGCGACGCTCGACCGTCTCTTCGCCCGTCACCGGATCGACCTGCGTTTCTTCGATCGCGAGGTCGCCTCGCACATCTTCGGTCGAGAGCACCATGCTGGCCTCGCCGGCGATCGCGACGCCGTACGAGAGCCAGCCAGCCTTGCGGCCCATCGTCTCGACGACGAAGTAACTGCTAGTGGCGATGCAGTCGGCTCGCAGATTGAGGAGCTCCTTCGCCATCACATCCACAGCGGTGAAGAAACCGAACGTGAAGTCGATGCCGCGATAGTCGTTATCGATGGTCTTGGGAAGGTGTACGACCCGGACTCGCTGGTCCTCCGCGATGTGCTGCTGCTGATACTGGTGAAAGAAGTTGGCGGTCTTGAGCGTGTCATCTCCGCCAATCGAAATCAGCGCGTCGACCTCGAGATCGTTTAGCGCGTGGTGGATGTTCGCGAGCTTCTGGGTCTTTTCGGGGTTCAGCAGATCGGACGGACACTCGATGCCCGCGCCCGGATTGGCGCGGGCGGTGCCGATGATGATGCCCCGGCTGTTGCGAATCCCCCGGATGTCGGCCGGCAAGAGCTGTCGATAATGCTCGGACTCGACCATCCGGTGGTGGTTTCCGTCGTAGTCTTGAAGGTCCGTGTAGCCATGGAAAATCCCGAGCACCTCGATGCCGGCCTCTAGGAACGAAGTGGTGACGGCCGCGATGACCGCATTGGCGGCCGGGGCCGGACCGCCCGAAAATACGACTGCAACACGCTGGATGGGCTTCATCCACCACACTCTAGGCCCGAGTCGCCGGATTGCCATCCCTTCCCGCAGGCGCTCTACTCGGGCCCGAACGGCATGCCGATCGATCCCGACAGCGTGGGCTACGAAACGCCCTCCATTGATTTCGAGTACGACTGGCGTGACACAGTGACGTACGCGCTCAGCGTGGGCGCTTCTCCCGAGAGCGAGCTCGACTATCTCTACGAAGGGCGCGGTCCGAGAGTACTGCCGACCTTTTGCACGATCCCCACGTTCGCCGCGTTCGACGCCTTGGTCGATCGCATCGGGTGCGATCGGAGTGGCATGGTCCACCACAGCCAAGAGGCGCGCGTCTACAAGCCATTGCGTCCGAACGCGAAGCTCGTGGTGAAGGGTCGAGTCGAGGGGCTCTACGACCTCAAGCGCCTGGCAAGGTCGCTCTTCGTCATTGATGCCTACGACGAAGCCGGAGACCTGATCATTCGTGGAGAGGTGGGCCTAGTACTCCTGAAAGACGGTGGCTTCGGAGGGCCACGGCCCCCACGCACCGAGCGGATCACCCTTCCGGAGCGCGCGCCGGATTTTGAAACCAAGGAGCCCGTGCCTGCGACTCAGGCGCTGCTCTATCGCCTGAACGGAGACTACAACCCGCTTCATGCCGATCCCTCGTTCGCGGCGCGCGTAGGCTTTGACCGGCCGATTCTCCACGGACTGTGCACCTTCGGCTACGCCGGCCGTGCCGTGCTCCAACACGTATCTGGGGGGGACCCGGGTCGTTTTACCTCTCTGCGCGCTCAGTTCAGCAAGCCCGTATTTCCAGGGGATACGCTCGTGGTGCGGGGATGGGCCGAGGCGGAGCGAGTGATCCTGTCGGCTTCCACCGAGGGGCGCCCGAACGAGCCCTGCTTGACCCAGGCGTTCGCGATCGCGAAGTGAACCGCGCAGAGCGTTCGCTTGCCGAGGGCTCGATCCGCACACAGGTTTCGTTGGTGATGCACCAACCGAGGGTACGTATGGCTTGCCTGTCGCTAGCGTTGGCGACCGGATGCACAGGCACGCCCCCCGCCGCGGTCGAGGCAGCGCCGCCACCGGTGCACGCGATCACGATCGAGCCGCAGCGCGTGGTTCCGCGGTCCTTCGCAACGGCGGAGCTTCTCGCAAACCGGCACGCGAACCTTCGCTCCGAAACCGCGGGGCGTGTCGTCGCGGTTTTCGTCGAGCCGGGCGAGCGGGTGGAAGAGGGTCAGGTCTTGCTTCGCCTCGACGTGGGGCGTCCTGCCTCCGCGGTCCAGGCTGCAAACGCTTCGGTCGCTCAAACCGAGGCTCGTTTGAATCAAGCGCGTCGGGAGCTCGCGCGTACCGAAAAGCTGGTAAATACCGGTGGGCTTCCCGAACAACGACTCGATGACGCAGACGACTCGGTTCAATTGGCGCTCGCAGCGCGCGACGCAGCTCGGGCGGAGGCACGACTCGCGAGGCGTGGTCTGACCGAAGCGGTCGTCCGTGCGCCATTCGCAGGTACGGTCGTGGACCGGACGGTGGAGCTCGGCGAGTATCTCGCGCCTGGAAGCCCTTTGCTCTCGCTGGCAGATACGAGCGTGCTCAAGGCCCGTGTGCTCCTCGATCCACGGGAGGCGCTCGACGTCTCAGTCGGCTCGCGCGCGATCGTGACGGCGTATGCCCGCCCGGACGAGGAGTATGGCGGCGAGGTGGTTCGAGTGGGCGACGTCGTGGACCCACGCACGCGAAGATTGCCTGTAGAAATCGAGATCGACGAGCACGGCTCTCGCCTTCGCCCGGGGCTGGTCGCGCGATTCTCCGTTCAAACCGGGGACCCGATCACCGTGGTCCAGGTGCCACTCGATGGCGTCTTCGAGCGTTTCGGAAGCCAACATGTCTACGTCATCGAGGAGGGCGTCGCCCATCGCCGCGCCATCGTCCTCGGCCCGGTGAGGGCGGGCTACGCCGAGGTGATTCGCGGCATCGAGCCTGGGGAGGTCATCGTCAGCAAGGGTGTGACGCGTGTCGTCGATGGCTCGAAGGTGCAGGTGGTGCCGGAGGACCCCGCCACCGCGTCCTCCGCTGAGGCTTCCCCTCCGAGCTTGCCATGAGCGTTCCATCCTTTGCCGTCCGCCAGCCAGTACTCGTCAACCTGGTCGCCATCTCGATGGTGCTGGTGGGTGCCCTGGTGCTGCACGCCATGCACCGCGAGTCATTGCCGACGATGCCGACCGGCTGGGGCTCCGTCACGACCGTCTATGCAGGCGCGTCTCCGGAGGAGATTGAGCAATTGATCACGATCCCGGTCGAGAACGCGGTCGGGGATGTCGACAAGATCGATGAAATCTGGAGCTCCTCGAAAGAGGGGGTCTCCTACGTAAGCTTCAAGTTCGACACCGACGTCGAAGACATGACGGCGGCGATGATGGAGGTCTCGAACGAGATCAACAGAATCGACGACCTACCCCTCGACGCCGAACGACCGGTCGCGAGAGAGTTCAAAGTGGACTTCCCGACGATCGCCGTCGCCGTTCGGGGGGAGGTGCCAGAGGTCGTGCTGCGCCAGGTCGGCAAGGACCTCGCGGACCGCATCGAGCGTCTTCCCGGCGTGTCTGGAACGTGGCGAAACGGCATTCGAGACCGTGAATTCCGGGTCGACGTGGATCCCGATCGACTCGCCGCCTATCAGCTTCCCCTCACCGCCGTGACCCAGGCGCTTCGACTTCGGGCCGCGAACGTCCCCGCCGGCACGACGAAAGGCGAGGGCGATGCGCGACTCGTCCGCGGGATGACGCGGGTGGCCAACATCGAGGAAGTGGCAGACGTGGTGATCCGGCCGGACCCGGGCGGAGGATCGGTCCGCGTGGGCGACGTCGCGGACGTACGAGATGCGTTTGCGCCAGGTAAGTACAGCGGCCGCGTCAACGCCGAGCCAGCGATCGTGCTCACGGTACGCAAAGATGAGCAGGCCGACAGCGTGCGGATCAGTGAAGACGTGCATGCGCTGGTGGAGCAACTCGAGCCTACGCTTCCGCCGGGCGTCAAGATCGATCTGTTCGGGGATGCCGCCGCGGCCGTCGAGCATTCGCTCGGCATGCTCTACGGAAACGCTGCTGTGGGCTTGCTCCTCGTATTGGTGCTGCTCTGGGTAGCGGTCGGGGCACGAAACGCGACGATGGCCGCCATTGGGCTGCCGGTCGCGCTGGCGGGCGCGATCATCGCGATGGACATGATGGGCATCACGATCAACATGATGTCGCTGCTCGCATTGATTCTGTGCCTCGGCGTCGTGGTCGACGACGCGATCATCATCATCGAGAACATTTATCGGCACATGGAAGAGGGCATGCCTCGGCGAAAGGCTGCGGTGGTCGGCACGCAAGAGGTGTTCTGGCCGGTCGTTGCATCGACGCTGACGAGTTGGGCTGCGTTTCTTCCGCTGCTCTTGATGGAGGGCGTACTTGGCGATTTTTTCGCGATCATTCCGAAGGTGGTGGTCGCCGCGCTGGCGGCTTCGCTCATCGAGGCGATGTTCGTGCTCCCTAGCCACATGGCGGACTTCGGACGCCTCTCCCACAGAAAGGCAGCGACGGGCAGCCAAACCGGGCCTCCGGCAACCCGGCTGCAGCGTGCGGGTGGGCGCATCTTGACGGTGTACGAGCGCATTCTCCGCTGGTCTCTGCACCATCGTGCCACTGTCGTCTTCGCCGCCTACGGCCTTTTCGCGCTGATGATCGGCGTCGCATTCTCGGTGAAAGACGTCATTCTCTTCACCGAGGGTGACCCGGACATGTTCGACGTCCGGGTCCGAATGCCCACGGACGCCTCGAAGGAGGAGACGGAAGCGCTGCTCGCGACGCTCGATGCGCGGATTCTCGAGCTCGATAGCCCAGACATCGAGGCGACAGTCGCAGTCCGTGGGATGACTCGCACCGATATGGGCATCAGCACGGGCGATCACATGGGCATGGTGAGCGTATTCGTCGTGCCGGCGACCGAGCGAAGCCACGTGCACGCGGGCAGAGAGCTAGTCACGGAAGTGAGCAGCCTCTACGACGACGTCGTCGGACCCGCTCGACTGGAGGTGGTCGAAGTTCGGCCCGGCCCGCCACGGGGTGCTCCGGTCGCCGTCCGGATTCAGGGCAACGACCACGAACGCCTGGTCGAATTGGCCGAGCAGGTGCTCGCCGAGGTCCGCCGGACGCCCGGAACGCGAAACTCGAATCTCGACTACGAGCTCGGCAAGCAGGAGCTCCAGATCAGGGTCGACGAGCAGCGAGCAGCCCTCCATGGGCTCACCCCGGAGATGGTGAGCGCTTGGCTCCGTGGCGCGTTTGGTGCGACTCCCGTTGCCACGCTGCAGGAAGGCGACGACGAAATCGACATTGTCGTGCAGCTACGAGAGGACGTCCTGGAAGACCCGAGCCGAATCGCTTCTCTTCAGCTGATCGCGCCGAACGGGGACCAGGTGGCGATCAAAGACATCGCGGATGTGTCCCATAGCCGGGGACCGGGCGCGGTGCGACGCTTTCAGCAGAAGCGACTCGTCAGCGTCCTTTCCGCCATCGACGAGACGGTCACCAACAGCGGTGAAGTCAACGAGCAGCTGAGAGAGCAGCTTGCGCCGCTCGAAGCGGCGAACCCGGATGTGCACTTCGAGTATGGCGGCCAGTTCGAGGAGACCCAGGAATCGGTTGATTCCTTGTTCCGTGCCTTCGTGATCGCGATGCTCTTGATCTATACGATCCTCGCGACGCAGTTTCAGAGCTTTTCGCAGCCGACGGTGGTCATGGCGGCGATTCCACTCTCACTCATCGGAGTCTGCGGCGGCTTCCTGCTCAGCCCAAAGCCGATCGGCTTGATTTCGCTGGTTGGAGTGGTCGGCCTGACCGGGATCGTCGTCAACGACTCGCTGGTGCTGGTCGATTTCATCAACAAGCGGCGCAGTCGAGGGCTCGCGCTCGACGAAGCCATCGTGGAAGCCGGCATGCTGCGTCTCCGCCCGATCTTCCTCACGAGCATCACGACCATCGCAGGCCTCTTCCCCCTCTCTCTCGCCGTCGACAGCCTTCCGCACCTCGCGCCGATGGCGCAGGTGATGGTCTATGGGCTCACGTTCTCGACACTGCTCACGCTATTGGTCGTGCCATGCCTCTATCGCCTCGACGTCGACCTCGCAGAGCGCGCTGGCCGCTGGTTCGCGCCGTTCAAACGCTGGGCAACCGACCCAGGCGCGGCTGCGGACGAGGCTGTCGACTCCAGCGCCGAGTAGCAGCCTTGGCAGCGAGCCGACGTAGCTGCTAGGCGCAGAGCATGGCGAAGCGTTTCGACAAGCAAGTCGTTTGGATCACCGGTGGCGGCACCGGCATCGGCCGCGCGTTGGCGCTGGAGTTCGCGCGGCAAGGGGCGACAGTAGCGGTCTCCGGCCGCCGCGAAGAGCGGCTCCAAGAAGTCGTTCAGGCAATCGAGGCCAAGGGCTCCAAAGCGATTGCCGTGCGATGCGACGTGACCGACGAAGCATCGGTGGCGGAGGCCGCGCAGAAGGTCGTTCGCACGCTCGGGGGGCTCGATGTGGCAGTCGCCAATGCCGGTTTCTCGGTCGCCGGACGCATCGAAAAGCTCTCGGCGGCTGACTGGCGGCGGCAGCTCGACGTCAACGTCATCGGCGTCGCGATGACGGCACGGTACGCGATTCCGCACCTGCGCGAGAGGAAGGGCCGACTCGCCTTGATCGGGAGCGTCGCGGCGATGCTGAGCACGCCTGGGATGGGCGCCTACTCCGCGTCGAAGTACGCCGTGCGCGCGATCGGGCAGGCCCTCTCGGCCGAGCTGCACGAAAGTGGCGTGAGCTGCACCACGATCCATCCCGGCTACATCGAGAGCGAGATCGCACGGGTCGACAATCAGGGTCGACATGACCCGGACCGCGAGGACCGGCGCCCGAAGAACCTCATGTGGTCCGCCGATCGGGCGGCGCGTGTGATGGTCGACGCGATCGCGAAGCGTAAGCGTGAATATACGTTCACCGGCCACGGGAAGCTCGGAGCGTTCGCGGGTCGCCACCTCCCCGGGCTCGTTCACTACGGCGTCACGCGCAAAACGCGCTGAGTCTCACTCGACGTTAACGCGGAACATAAACAGGAGATAGGTCTCCTTGCGTCCGCGAATGTCCTGGCGAAGCGCGGCCCCGGCCCCGATTTTGCCCTTGTTGTAACCGACGCCTGCGGTGATCTGATTCAGTCCGCGGCCGCCGTCGTAGCGATATCCAAGGCGGATCGGCACCATCTCCCCCGCGGTATAGCTAATGCCGCCTCCGGCGATCAGCTGGTTCTTCACGAACGAGGTGAAGTCGACGAGGACATCACCGCCGATGCTGAACGCCTCCACCGGTGCGAGCGACACGCTGCCGCCGGCCATTTGCGGCGCCAGGACAGAATAGGTCTTGATGAGGTTATAGCCGAGCCCCGAGAGTCGCAGCCAGGGGAGGGGACTGATCGTCATGGAAGCATCGATCGTGATGCCATCGAAGCTTGGTCCGATGCGTTGACCGTCGACCGTATCGGACCGGAGCTGCGCCCAGCGAAACGAGACACCAATGCCGAGCTGCGGAATCGCCTGGATCCCGATCGAAGAACGCCAGTCCCAGCCCTTGTAGCGCCGCCCTTCGCCGGCGAACACGCCGCGAAAGCTCGTCCCGAGCGCTATCTTCTTCGAAGTGGTGGAGTCGCTGACCGAGCTGCCGATCGTCCAGTAGGTGCCGCCGTCGCTCTTGCTTCCGGGAATGAGCTGCGAGAACGCTTCGATCTGATAGACCGGGACCGCCGCCATGTTGGACGCGTTATACGCCAGAGCGGACACCCCGATGGCACCGGCTCGAACGCCGGAGCCCATCGCCAAGCCATATGTGGTGTCGAGCGTATCCTCGGTGGCGACCTGATCAGGCTGGGCCACGCCGCTCACACCGGAAGGCGCTTCGACCTGACCCTGTGCGATTTGCAACGGCGACAAGGTGGTCGACAGAACCACGAGTGCCGCGCCTAAAACCGCTCGTTTTGCCCTCATGGGTGATGCCTTGGCGGAAGCTAACAGCGTTGGATCACCCATCCAAAATTGTCGACTTCTCGAAGGCATAGACGAAACGCTGGGCTGGCCGACACTCTTCCCAGGAACGGGATTGCTCGATCCTCGGCCAGCGCTAAAGCCTCTGCGTGCTCGATTCCCTATTGGACAAATCCCTCGTCGGTTACACCGCGCTCGGCCACCGATGGCGCCATCTTGAAGCGATCGACGTCGAGCTCGGGGGCAGGGTCGCGCTCGTCACTGGCGCGACGTCCGGCCTCGGCCGGGCCACGGCAAGCGCCTTGGCAAAGCTCGGGGCCACGCTCATCCTCGTCGGCCGCAACCCCGTGAAGACGGAGCGCGTGGCTGCTGCGATCGTCGAAGAGACAGGCAATCCGAACGTGCGTACGGAGCTCGCGGATTTGAGCTTGATGGCCGAGGTTCGTGCGCTCGCCTCTCGGATCGAGGGCCCCCTTCATCTGCTCGTCAACAACGCCGGTGTCCTCCTCGCCGAGCGCTCAGAAACCGCGGAGGGCTTCGAAACCACGTTCGCGACGAATCTGCTCGGCCACTTTCTGCTCACCGAGCTGCTGATCGACAAGCTCGAACCGCCCGCACGGGTCATCAACGTGTCTTCGGGAGGCATGTACACGCAGCGGATCCGCGTGAACGACCTCCAGATGGAGCGTGGCCGATACGATGGAGCCGTCGCGTATGCACGGACGAAGCGCGCCCAGGTGATCCTCACGGAGATCTGGGCCGAGCGACTCCGCGACCGGGGCATCGTCGTTCACTCGATGCATCCGGGCTGGGCGGACACCCCCGGAGTATCGGAGTCCTTGCCGCGATTCCATAGGCTCACGAAGCCCTTGCTCCGAACACCTGAGCAGGGTGCGGACACGATTGTGTGGCTCTGCGCGGCGCCCGAGGCGGCAAGCACGAGCGGGCTCTTCTGGCACGACCGGGAGCCTCGACCGACCCATCGGAGCAAGAACACGCGGGAGAGCGAGGCGGAGCGAAAGGCCCTCTGGGACGCGCTCAGTAGTATGATCTCGGCATGAAGGTGAAGCCGCGAAAGAGCGGTCATGCCGGCCGGCGTGCGGTCACGATTGGCATCTACGGGGTGAGCTGCTTGGTACTCACCACGCTGTTGCCGTGTTGGTTGCTTGCGGGACTACTGATCGGCTTGTTCCGCCGACGTCACTTCATCGTGCTGCGCTTACTCTTCTTTGGCTGGTTCTACTTCGGGTTCGAGCTCTTCGCGCTCATCTTGACGGCAGGGGTGTTCGTGCGGCACCGCGCGGGCGCTGCCCGTGACCAAGCGCTCTATCGGCTCCAAGCCTGGTGGGCGAGTGTAAACCTCGGCGTTGCCGCCTGGCTGCTTCGCCTCCAATTCGAGATCGACGGCGCCGAGTGCGCGACCCCGGGGCCTTCGATTCTCCTGATCCGGCACGCGAGCATTCTCGATACGCTCTTGCCTTGTGCGTATGTGCAGCGACCCCAGCGCTTTCGGGTGCGCTACGTGGTGAAACAGGAGCTCCTGTTCGACCCTTGCATCGACATCGTGGGCAATGCGCTCCCCAACTACTTCGTGGATCGAACCGGAAACAAGAACGCAGAGCTCGAGGGCATTCGCGCGCTAGCCAAGAACCTGGGCGAAGACGGGGTCCTGATCTTTCCAGAAGGCACCCGTTTTTCCGCGAAAAAGCGGGAGAAAGCCCTCGCGAAACTCAAACTGGAGGGCTCGCCACTGGCCGGGGCGGCCGCCGATATGACGCACGTTCTGCCGCCGAAGCCGGGGGGGGTGCTCACGCTGCTCGAGGCTCTACCGGAGGTCGACTGCGTGTTCTTCGCCCACACGGGACTGGAACGTTTCGCCAAGATCGAGAACCTACTCGACGGTGCCGTCGTCGGATCGAAAGTGCGCGTCAAGCTTTGGCGCGTGCCGCGAGTCGAAGTGCCGCTGAGTGACGAGCAACGCCTTCAATGGCTCTTCGCACAATGGACCGAAGTCGACTCGTTCGTCCGCAACGCGTTCGAAACATCGTGAGTTCATGGTGGATAAACTGTGGACCGATCGCGAAGCGCGCCCGTTTTGCTTATAGTTTCGGCTACGGAAACCGTAGCGCTTGCTGGGAACGAAATGGGTACTTGTATCGCCGCGATGTTGCGCAAACGATAACCACGCGTAATTCGGAATGATTGCAACAGCTTGTCAACAGCGATGAAACAGCGCGTAAAGGAGCGCGCGCGACTGTCAAAAAAACTGCATGCGAATCTTTCACGATCACAAGCGTTTAGAAATTAGTTTATCGATCCCCGTAGACGGCTCCGAAACTCACTGCTAGCTTCGGCGCCCTTCACTAAGAAGACACCAGTCGGCGGTCGCCACGTCGACAGAAGTTGGTGAAAATAGCAATGATCACTCGTCCCTGATCCAGCTGTGGATAGCTTGGGGACGTTGGCGTCGAAGTGCACGTTTTTTGGGGGTTTTCTGACGATGGAACGACTGTGGGAACAAGCTCTGGACAGCCTCAAGACGCACCTCTCGGCCGAGAACTTCGAGACCTGGCTGGGACCGGTTCAGTTCGGCGGCGTTGAGGCCGACGCGCTCGTTCTTCGCATCCCGAATCAGTTCTTCGCGGAGTGGATTTCCGCTCACTATCTCGACATGATTTTCGATACGCTGCAGCGCGAGGCCGGCGACTCTCCGGTGCCGAGTAAGGTTCGCTGGGAGCTCGACGAGACGCTTCGTGATAAGGCGCAGGTCGCGCGCGACGCCGAACCCGTTCGAGCACCGCGCGCGACACCGCGCGCGCCCGAGATGGCCGACCTCAACCCGAAGTACCGCTTCAAGAACTTCGTCGTCGGACCCGCCAACCAGCTCGCCCACGCGGCAAGCGTCGCTTCTGCGTCCGAGCCCGGCCGACGTTACAACCCCCTGTTCATCTACGGAGGGGTCGGCCTTGGCAAGACCCACCTCGTGAACGCGATCGGTCATGCGATTCTGCAGCGGAATCCGCGCGCCAACATTCTCTATGTCTCAGCGGAGCGGTTCACGAACGAGTTCATTTGGTCTCTTCAGAATCATCAGATCAACGCATTTCGTCAACGATATCGCTCACAATGCGATGTGCTCCTGATGGACGACATCCAGTTTCTCGCGGGGCGGGAGCAGACCCAGGAAGAGTTCTTCCACACGTTCAATGCGCTCTACCACTCCGACAAGCAGATCGTGGTCACCTCGGACGTTTACCCGCAGCAGATCGGTGAGATGCAGGAACGGCTGGTCAGCCGATTCCAGTCGGGCATGGTGGCAGACGTTCAGGCGCCCGAGCTCGATACCCGTATCGCCATCCTTCAGAAGAAGGCCGAGAGCGAGGCGATCGAGCTTCCGAGTGAAGTGGCACTCTTCGTGGCACAGGCGGTTCGAAGCAACGTTCGTGAGCTCGAGGGAACGCTTCTGCGTATCGCGGTGAAGGCGGAGCTTCTTGGGCTCCCCATCGACCTCGACCTCGCGAAGGAGACGCTTCGAGCGGTCGCTCCGAACCAGGACACCATGACGACCGTCGAAGACATCCAGCGCATGGCGTGCGGGTATTTCGGCATCCGCTTGGTGGACTTGAAGTCGCGGAGGCGTCACCGCGCTGTGAGCTTTCCCCGGATGATCGCGATGTACATCTGCCGGCAGCGCCTCGGGACGAGTTATCCTGAGCTCGGCGAGCGCTTTGGCGGCAAGGACCACACGACGGTCATCAGCGCGGTGCGCAAGATCAGCGGGCTGATCGAGGCTGAGGACGAGCGAGTCCTGGGCGCAGTGGGTGCCATCGAGCGCAAGCTCGGCATCTGATGCAGCAGCGTTTTCACGCGCCAAGAGGACTTGTGCAGGGGGCTCGGGCATGCCGGGCCTCCGGCGCGCTTTTGGTGTATACCAGCGCCTGTGTCGGGCCTGAGATCAAGCTGGGGACTACGCCTGGGGATGAAATCGGCTTGGCGTAACCCACACTCTGGGCACGATCATCCAAGGTCTCGAGAGACACCCAAAGCGCAATCGTTCTAACTGCTTACCCGGCTTCATTCACAATCCACAGCCGTTAAGACGACGACGAATTTTAAATTACAGAGATTAACCTGGTGGAACAACAGACACCAATCCTCATGGAGTAGAACCGAAACATGGAGCTCACGATCGAAAAGCAGCAGTTCCTCCGTGGCCTAGCGCGTACCCACGGTGTCGCTGATCGCAAAAGCTCGATGCACATTCTGTCGAATGTCTTGCTCTCGGCCGAAGGCACGGATCGGCTTCGCTTGTCGGCCACCGACTTGTACCTCGGTGTGACTGCCGTCGTCCCTGCATCCATCAAGAAGGGCGGTACGATAGCCGTCGCGGCACGCACACTCTTCGACATCGTGAAGAACCTCCCAGATGGCGAGGTCACTTGGAGCCTGAGTGACAGCCACGCGGTCGAGCTTCGATGCGGAAAGGTTCGCTACAAAATCCCGGCCATGCCCGGAGAGGATTTCCCGCCTCTCCCGAACCCAGGCGACGCGGATTTCGCTCATATCGAGGCGAGCACGCTTGCCGAGCTCATCTCGCTCACCCAGTACTCGATGTCCCACGACGACACGCGCCCACACCTTGCAGGAACGCTCTTCGAGGGCGACGGCAAGGTCGTTCGGATGGTGACGACCGACGGTCATCGGCTATCCAAGGCCGAGCACAAGGTCTCCGGGAAGGGCGCCTTGATGAACTTCAGCATGCTGGTCCCCCACAAGGGCATCAGCGAGCTAAAACGCCTGCTCGACGACGTGAAGGCGTCGAAGGGCAAAGGCGAGGAGGCGACGACGATCGGCATTGCCACTGCAGGCGGGAACGCCTTTTTTATTCGCGACGATCTCTCGCTCAGCATCAAGCTTGCCGACGAGAACTTCCCTCCGTACAGCAAGGTCATTCCGAGCAAGCAGAGCCGCACCGTTCTCTCGGCACGGGGTCCGCTGGTCGAGGCCCTCCGCCGAATCAGTCTCGTCGCCAACGACAAGAGTGGCGGGGTACAACTGATCATCGAGCCAGGTCTTCTGCGGATTCAGAGCCAGAACCCCGAGGTCGGTGAGGGCAGCGAAGAGGTCGATGTCGACTACGCCGGCGACGAGCTTCGCATCGGATTCAACGCGCGTTATCTACTCGATGCCCTGAGCGCGATGCCGTACGACGAAGTCGCCCTCGAGCTCAGTGGAGAGCGAGACCCGGGCGTGATCAAGCCCTCGGGCGACGATGGCGGCTTCGTTGGCGTCATCATGCCGATGCGCATCTAAGGTAGGCGCGTGGCCACGGAGAGCCCAAGCCGGGTCACGGCGCTTCACACCGAGGGGTTTCGCAACCTTGGCTCACTTCGCTTCGAGCCGGGGTCGCATTTCAATGTGATCCATGGTGACAATGGAGCCGGGAAGTCGAATCTGCTCGAAGCGATCTACTATCTCGGCGCCCTAAAGAGCTTCCGCGGAGCGAAGACCGACGACTTGATCGGGATCGACGCGGAGCGCGCACTTGTCGAAGCCCGGCTCGAAGGGGGCCCCGCCCCACAAAAGCTAAGGGTCGAGCTCGGGCGTGCCCAGCGGCGTCGCCTGCAACTCGACGACAAGCGCCCTCGTTCCGCCAGCGCTTGGTATCAAACGCTGCGCATGGTTCTTTTCCATCCCGGTGATCTCGTGCTTGCTGCGGGTTCCGCCGACAAGCGCCGTGCCTTCCTCGATCGGATTCTCGAGCAGATGGATCCCATCTACGCGAGTACGCTCGCGAGTTACGAGAAGGCCCTTCGGAGCCGCAATCGACTGCTGAAGGAGGAACGGACCGATCGGAGGTCGGTTCGGGCCTATGACGCCATCCTCAGCAAGGCAGGGGCCATCGTAGGTCAGGCACGTGGGCGACTGATCGACGATCTAGGCCCAAGAGTCGAGCGCGCCTTCACCGATGTCTTCGCCGGTGATACGCCGCTCAGCGTTCGATATCTGCCGCGAGTCGAGCCAAGCGAAGATGCTATCGCGGAAGCGCTCGAACGCTCATTCGACAAAGACCGCGCACGAGGGTTCACCGCCGATGGCCCGCACGGGGACGACCTCGAACTGCGCTTGCAGCAAGTGGGCGCCCGCCACCACGGCTCTCAGGGTCAGCACCGGACCATCGTTCTCGCGCTCAAGACCGCGGAGCTCGATCTCCTGGCAGAGCGCACAGGTCGCGTGCCGATCCTGCTGCTCGACGATGTCTCGAGCGAGCTAGACCGATCCCGAAACCGTAGATTTTTCGAGGTGTTGAGCCAGGCAGGCGGCCAGGTGTTCCTGACGACGACCCACCCGGAATTTATCCTGCTCGAGCAGGACCGCATCGACTTTCAGGTCGAGGCGGGCGGGCTCACTCGATGATCCTCGCGCTCTTGATGTAGTCGAGCTTCGGAAAGCTCGCTTTGAGATAGACGTTGCCTTCGGACTGCATGCGGCCCTGTGAAGGCCCGCCGCCTCTTGGCCCGCCTTCGCCGTAGCCGTTGTAGAGCGCGTCCACCGGCGCCATGTCCTTCACCTTGCCGAACGGCGCGAAGCCCATTGCGTCGAGGCGCGAGTTGTCGCTGAAGTTGACGAAGAATTGGGTCGTCCGTGAGTTCGGGCCTGATGTCGCAAACGTCACGGTCCCGCGCGTATTGCTGGCTTTCACCGCGTCGTCGGGGATCGTCTTACTTCGCCACTCGACGTTAAGGGCTGGGTCACCACTAATGCCGACCTGAGCCATGAAGCCAGAGATCACGCGGAAGAAGGCTACGTCCGTGTAGAAGCCGTTCTGAACGAGTTCATAGAAACGGTCTGCACCCTCAGGGGCCCAGTCGCGCCGGACGTCGATGACGATCGGGCCCTTCGTGGTGTCCAGCTCGACGGTGTATCGATCCGGAGCCTGGCCCTTCTCAGGGGAGGCTGCGACCGGGATGTCCTCGGCCGGCGCCTCTTGGCTTTCGGTCTTGGCGGTCGCGTCTTGGTTCTTGGGGCATCCGACGAGGAATGCGCCAGCGATGATGAATAGAGCGGCAGTTCGCATGGCCGTACCTTGGCAAGGCGCGGTGCATGCGCAAGTCAGCGACTCAGCCCTCGAAAAGGCCCCGCAGCTTTCGGAGGAAGCTCGCCTGCTGAGCGTGCCCGTCGTCTCCGATCTCTTGGGCGAGCTCGCTGATGAGCTTGCGCTGCTTGCGGCTGATCTGCTGCGGAACTTCGACCACCACGGTGACGAGCTGATCACCCTTGCCGTATCCGCCGTAGACCGAAATTCCCTTACCGCGGAGCCGAAAGACCTTGCCCGACTGTGTTCCGGGCGGGACTTTCATCAAGACCTTCCCCTCGAGGGTCGGCACATCCACGCTCGCTCCGAGAACCGCCTGAGGGAACGAGATCGGCACCGAGAGCAGGATGTCGGCACCCTCCCGGCTGAACAGGGAGTGATCGCTGACTTTGACGTTGATGTGGAGGTCGCCGTTGCCGCTTGGGCTCGCCTCCCCCGCGCCTCGAACGGTGCGCACGGCGCCGTCCTGAACGCCGGCCGGAATCTTCACGGACATTGACTCCGGTCGCATCTTGCTTCCGGTCCCCTTGCACGCGTCACAGGGAGTCGGGATCTTCTTGCCGGTGCCGCGACAGCCATGACAGGGGCGAGCTGCCGCGAACAAGCCGCGTTGATACTTCACTTGTCCGCGTCCCTGGCAGACGTTGCAACTGTGAACTGGAGTCCCGGGTGCCGCTCCAGACCCATCGCAGCTTGCGCAGCTCGCCGGCCTATTCACCTCGATGGTCTTTTCTATTCCGAGCGCCGCTTCTGCAAACGTGATCTCGAGCTCGTAGTTCAGGTCCCGACCGGTCTTGCGCTTGCGGCGTCCGCCCGCGAACACTTCACCGAAGAGCCCTTCGAGGATGTCGCTCACCGCTCCAAAGTCGCCCGGCTCAAACCCTGGGCCGCTGCTGTCGAACGCGGCGTGGCCGTGGCGATCGTACTGTGCCCGCTTGTCCGGATCGATCAGGACGGCATAGGCCTCACTCGCCTCTTTGAAGGAATCCTCGGCCGCCGGGTCGTCCGGATTTCGGTCCGGGTGGAAGCGCATCGCAAGGCCTCGATAGGCCTGCTTGATCTCGCTCCCCGTGGCGGTCCGGGAGACCTCGAGAATGACGTAGTAATCGCGTTTGGACACAGGTTTTGAGAGTGTAGACGGGGGGATGAGGCGCGCAAACGCCGTGGCCATTGGGCCCGGTTTGTGGGAGGGAACGCCATGGCCGAGCGCGAGATCGAAGTCGAGGAGCTCGAGGCGGGCGAGCGGCTCGATGTGTTCCTGGTCCGCCGGGTGCCCGAGCTGAGCCGGGCTCGCGCCAAGGAGATGGTCGAGCGCGGCGACGTCGTCGTCGAAGGTCGCCGGGTGAGCAAGAGCCATCGCGTTGCGGCGGGCGAGCGAATCCTGATCGCCGAGTTGCCGAGCCGGGTCGACTTCTACTGCGCGCCGGATCTCGCGATGGCCCTCGATGTGCGGGTGGAGACGCCCGACTTCGTCGTAGTCGACAAGCCAGCGGGGGTGCCGGCGCACCCTCTCACGCCGCGAGAGCTTGGCACCTTGGCGGGCGGGCTCGTCGCTCGTTACCCCGAAATGCGAGACGTCGGTTATAGCAGGCGGGAGCCTGGGATCCTTCATCGGCTCGACACTGGAACCTCCGGCGTGATGCTTGCCGCGCGCAACGCGACGGCGTTCAAGCATCTTCGAGAACAGCTTCGCGCGGGGGAAATCGAAAAGCGCTATCTGGCTCGCTGTGTCGGCGATGTGGTGGCGCCCGCACTCGTCGAGACAGCCATCGCCAACGATCCCCGCGATCGCCGAAAGGTGCGAGCGTGCACAGACCCAAGAGAGATCAAACGACTTGGCGCGCAGCCCGCGCGAACCGAGATCTTGTCGAGCGTACCTGCGCCCCATGGTTCGCTCGTCGAGGTGCGAGCCAATCACGCGCGCCGTCATCAGATTCGAGTTCACCTCGCCTCGCTCGGTCATCCGTTGCTTGGCGATACGCTCTACGGTGGCCCGTCCTTGGACGAAGCGGAGCATCACTTGCTCCATGCTTCATCGCTTCGTGTGGGCGATGTTCATGCAGAGTCAAGTGTTTGGAAACATTCGGTTTTCAGCTGAAGAGAAATCTGTGCACCTCTCTGTGGCACGACCTGGTTAGCGAGAAGCGCGAAGCGACGCGCTCGGAGCTTCGGTCCTGGAAGATCAGCGTCGTGGACGCTGAGAGCCTCGGTCCCGCTTGGGGCTCTTGCTTGGTCCGGGCTTCAGAAGTGCGCGGAGCTGCTCGACTTGGTCACGAAGCTCGGCCGCCTTCTCGAACTCGAGGTCTTCGGCGGCCAGGAGCATCTCGCTCCGAAGTTCCTCGATGCGTGCCGGAATCTCTGCGGCGTCGGTGGACGCTTCCTCTTTGCTCAGGATCGGAATGACCACGTAGTCCCCAGTCCCGCTCGATGGGTCCATGTCGAGGACGGCCTTGCGGATCGTCTGCGGCGTGATCGAGTGCTCGTGGTTGTACTCGGTCTGGCGCTCTCGTCGTCGCTCGGTTTCGCTGATCGTCGTCTCCATCGCTGCGGTGATGCGGTCGGCGTACATGATCACCTCGCCGCCAACATTACGCGCAGCGCGCCCCGTGGTCTGGATGAGCGAACGAGCCGAGCGAAGGAAGCCTTCTTTGTCGGCGTCTAGGATCCCGACCAGGGATACCTCGGGCAGGTCGAGACCCTCGCGGAGCAGGTTGATGCCCACCAGAACGTCGAATTCGCCACGCCTCAAATCACGAAGAATTTCAACACGTTCCAGTGTATCGATGTCGCTGTGTAGGTAACGGACTCGCACGCCGAGCTCGCTGTAGTACTCGGTCAAATCCTCGGACATGCGCTTGGTCAAAGTCGTGACGAGGACGCGCTCGTCGCGTGCGATCCGTTCGCGAATCTCGCCTAGGAGATCGTCGACTTGGTGCTTCGTCGGTCGGACGTGAATCTTGGGATCGAGCAGTCCTGTCGGCCGAATGACTTGCTCGACGACCACGCCCGCGGCTTGCTCGACTTCCCAGTCGCCCGGTGTCGCACTGACGTGGATCACTTGTCCGACTCGGTCCTGCCATTCGGAGAATTGAAGTGGGCGATTGTCGAGTGCGCTCGGCATTCGAAAGCCATGCGCCACGAGTGTTTCTTTTCGCGAGCGGTCGCCGCGATACATCGCACCGATCTGCGGGACCGTGATGTGCGACTCATCCAAGATGACGAGGAAGTCATCGGGGAAGTAATCGAGGAGCGTGGGTGGCGCTTCGCCCTTCTTGCGACCCGAGAGGTGACGGCTGTAGTTCTCGATGCCGTGACAGAATCCCATCTGTTCCAGCATCTCGAGGTCGTACATGGTTCGCTGCTCGAGGCGCTGTTTTTCCAGCAATTTACCTTCGGATTGGAGCTGCGGCAGCCACTCGAGTAGCTCTTCACGGATGGATTTGATCGCTCGCTGGCGGTGCTCGTCCGGGGTGACGTAGTGACTTCCTGGATAGACCCCGTACTGGTCGAGCTCCTCGAGGGTCTTCCCGCGTGTCGGGTCAATCTCGACGATTCGCTCGATCTCGTCTCCCCAGAACTCGATCCGGACGGCGAGGTTCTCCGAGTGTGCTGGGAAGATCTCGACGACGTCCCCGCGCACGCGAAACGTGCCGCGATGGAAGTCGATGTCGTTGCGCTGGTATTGAATGTCGACCAGGCGGCGAAGCAAGCGATCGCGCCGGAACTCTTGACCCACCTCGAGGTTGATCAGCATCTCCTGGTACCACTCCGAAGAGCCGATGCCGTAGATGCACGAGACACTCGCCACGATGATCACGTCTCGCCGCGCGAGAAGCGATCGCGTTGCGCTGTGGCGCATGCGGTCGACCTTGTCGTTGACGATCGCGTCCTTCTCGATGTAGGTGTCGCTCGACGGGATGTACGCCTCGGGCTGGTAGTAGTCGTAGTAACTCACGAAGTACTCGACGGCGTTGTTCGGAAAGAGCTCCCGCATCTCGCTGTAGAGCTGTGCAGCGAGGGTCTTGTTGGGCGCCATGATCAGCGTTGGGCGCTGCGTGGCGGCGATTACGTTGGCGACGGTGAAGGTCTTCCCGCTTCCGGTAATTCCAAGCAAAACCTGGTGCGAATCGCCGGCAGCGAGCCCGCTGAGCAGCTGCGAGATCGCCTCGGGCTGGTCGCCTTTCGGCTCCAGCTCAGTCACCAGCTCGAGTTCACGCGCCATCGGGCAAACCTAACACCGCTTGAAAAAGGCGACAGTCCCCTTTAGTGAAGCCCGCATGGATTTGGAGCGATTCTGGGACGTGGCCACGGCGACCGCAGCGAGCGCGGCGCGGCCGAACTTCGGGAACTTTCACTACGCACGCCGAAGCACGCCGGAGCAGCCGCTCGAGATCTACGAGTTCGAGGTGTGCCCCTATTGCAGGATCGCTCGCGAAGCGCTCTCGGCGCTGAGCCTCGATCCCATCGTCTATCCCTGTCCCAAGGGTGGCTCACGCTTTCGGGACAAGGTGAAGACAGAGGGCGGCAAGTATCAGTTTCCATATCTCGTGGATCCCAATACGGGAGTCTCGATGTACGAGTCGGCGGAGATCGCGAAATACCTATTTCGGCAGTACGGAGAAGGCGAGGTGCCTTGGTTCCTTCGTCAGCGCGGCTTCGCGGTGTCGACGTCCATGTTGGCGTCTAGCTTCCGGCCCGGGCGCGGCCGGCGGGTGGTCCCCTCCCGCGAGCCGGAGCGGCTGCTCGAGCTTTACTCGTACGAAGGCTCTCCGTTTTGCCGAATTGCCCGTGAGGCGCTTTGCGAGCTCGAATTGCCGCATCGACTGAGAAACGTGCCTCGCCGGAGCCCGAGCCGAAGCGACTTCATCTCGCTCTCGGGCAAGATGCAGGTGCCCTTCCTGCTCGACCCGAACACCGGCGTCACGATGTTCGAGTCCGCCGAAATTCGGCGTTATCTCTACGACACCTACGCGCTCGCGACGGTGAACTAGGCGTTGCCGCGGGCGAACGACTTCGCGAATTCGACGAAGCGGGACACGTCCGAGGGCTCCATCGAATTGTAGATCGAAGTTCGAATGCCACCGACCGAGCGGTGGCCCTTGATGCCGACCATCCCGGCGTGGGCAGCCTCTGCGATGAAGTCTTTTTCGAGCTGCTCCGTTGGAAGTCGAAACACCGGATTCATCAACGAGCGCGACTCACGCTCGACCGGGCAGCGGAAGAAGTCGGAGTTGTCGTCGATCATGCCGTAGATCATGCCGGCCTTCTCACGATTCCTCGCCTCCATGGCCTCGGCGCCACCGAGGTCCTGGATCCAGCGCAGGACGTTGCGGACCATGTAGACCGGGAAGGTCGGAATCGTATTCTGCAGGGAATCCCCATTCAGAATCGTGCTGTAGCGGAAGATCTTGGGGATCGAGTCGGGGCTGCGCTCGGCGAGATCCTTGCGGATGACCAGGACGGTAATCCCCGAGGGGCCGAGGTTCTTCTGCGCGCCGGCATAGATTAGACCAAAGCGCGAGACGTCGATCGGACGGCTGAGGATGTCGCTCGACATGTCCGCCACGACCGGCACATCACCGGCATCGATGTAGTGATGGAACTCGGTGCCCATGATCGTGTTGTTGGTCGTGTAGTGAACGAAAGCCGCGTTGGGGTCGAGGTCGAGCTCGGCCTGAGTTGGGACGCGAGTGTAGTTCCCATCGACCTTGCCGGTGCCCGCCTCGCGCGCGTCGCCTGTGATCTTCGCTTCGGCGAGAGCCTTGTCACTCCAGGCGCCGGTCATGATGTAGTCGGCTGACTGACCGGGACCGCGAAGGTTCATGGGCGCGAGCGCAAACTGCGCGGTCGCCCCCCCCTGCATGAAGAGCACTTCGTGCGTGTCTGGGATGTTGAGCAGCTCGCGAAAGAGAGCCTTCGCCTCTGCGTGCACCTTCGCGTACGCGGGGCCGCGATGGCTGTGCTCGATGAGCGACATTCCGGTACCTTCGTGGTCCAAGAACTCATCGTGGGCGTATTCGAGAACCGGCAATGGTAGAGTGGCCGGGCCTGCACTGAAGTTGATGACGCGGTTCATAGGCGGCGGAGCCTAGTCCTCGGAGTGCGTCGCGCAAGTCCTTCGAGAATACCGGAAAAATGGTGGAGCTGAGGGGAATCGAACCCCTGACCTCCGCATTGCGAACGCGGCGCTCTCCCAACTGAGCTACAACCCCAACGGTCGGCCCAGCGTATAGCGTCGCCGTTCGTCCGTGCAACTCGAATAGCCTCCTCGCACCCGGGATCACCTGAAAATTCGTGCGGTTACGGAGTTGCGACTGGGGTCCCCGAACCTCTACCTTGAAACCATGACGGGGACCTTCTCAATCTTTCGTGCGCTCGGGCTGGGGTCGCTGTTGTTCGGACTCCTGTTCGCACAAGTGGCTCGCGCCGAGGACACGCCCAACGACGCCGCTGGGCGCGAGTATTTCGAGAGAGGTCGCGCGGCCTTCGAGGAGGCCGACTACGAAACCTCGCTCGTCTACTTCCGACACGCCTATCGTTTGAGTCGTCGTGGCGAGCTGCAGTACAACATCGGTGTTGCCTGCGATCGCTTGCAGCGCGAAGAGGAGGCGCTCGAAGCGTTCGAGCACTACCTCGAAGAGACGGTCGACCCGACACGTGAAGCAGAGGTGCGCGAGCGCATCGACGCGCTTCGTCAGTCGATCGCGGAGCGCCGTGCAACGGAGCTTGCTCTCGAAGAGGCATCGACTCGTTCATTGGCGCAGAACGGAGAGCCGGTTGACGGCGCACGTTTGCCGACGGCGACGATCGCTGGAGGGAGCACGCTTGCGGTGCTTGGTGTTGCGGGCATTGCCGCGATGGGCGCGGGCCTCGCGAAGAACGGCTCATGCAAAGAGCAAGTTGCAGGCGTGTGCGTTGTCGAGAACTCCGCGACGACCTGGACCTGGGTCTACGGGGGACTCGGACTTGCGGCGCTGGCCGGGAGCGCGACTTGGTTTGCGATCAGCGCAAAGCGCACGAAGCGGGTTCGCGAAACGCAAATCTCGCTGACGCCGACAGGCTTGAGCGTATCAGGAAAGTTCTAGCCAAGTATCAAATCAGATACAGGCAGAAAAGATTCAGCTCTCGAGTATCTCGCGAAGCTCATTTGCCGCTTCGCGCATATCTTCGATGCGCCGCACGCGGGCAACTCGGACGATCGGAATCTGCGCTAGGTAGTCAGCGAGCACGTCGGCGTTCGAGCTGTGACTGATGTCCTGACCTGGATCCTCATCCACTTGATTGAGCACGATGGCAGCTACGCTCACCTTGCGCGCGTGCAGAGCCTCCAGCGCGGTGAGCGTGTAGGAGAGAACGCCCAGGGCGTCGCGAGCGACGAGGACCGCGGGCAGGCCGAGGCAGGCTGCGAAGTCCGCGATCGTGTGCTGTCGGTCAAGCGGAACCAGGACGCCCCCGGCACCCTCGATGATCGCGAAGTCGGCGCCCTCTGAGAGTTCCCGGGTTCGCGTTGCGAGCACGTCCAAGGACCCCAGCCCGGGTCCACCCGTCTTCTCGACCGCGTACGGAGCAAGCGGAGGTGCGGCCCGGTAGAGGCCCTCGGCGTATGCGAGCGAGGCTTGCCCGCACGCGCGTGCAAGCTCGATCGCATCCATGGGGTCCGGGTCGACGCCTGTTTCCATTGGCTTGATCGAGGCCACTGTTGCGCCGTGCTCAATGAAAGCGCTCGTGAGGGCGCTCGCCAGCCAGGTCTTACCTACGCCAGTTCCGGTTGCGGTGACAAAGACGCCCTTCATTCGTCCCCCTCGACTCGTTCCATCGTAGCGGCGAAGGCCTCGATGGCCTTGTCGATGTCCTCGGAGCGATGTGTTGCCATGGCGGTGAGCCTGAGCCGAGCGGACCCCGGAGCCACCGTTGGAGGCCGGATTCCCTGCACAAACACGCCTCGTTCGAGGAGTCCGGCGGAGAGCCGCATCGTACGGGCGTTTTCCCCGATGAGAACCGGGATGATGGGTCCTACGCCCATGGGAACCTCGAGACCCAGTGCGCGCAACTCGACCCGGAGGCGCGACGCATTGGCCATGAGGGCGGATCGACGCGCCTCCGCGTCGCGGACCAGCGGGAGCGCGGCCATGGCGGCGCGAAGGAGTGGAGGCGCGGGCGCCGTCGAGTAGACGAAGCTGCGCGCCCGGTTCCTCAGGAACGAGGCCATGTCGTTCGAAGCCGCCACGAAGGCGCCGGCCAGACCGAACGACTTCCCGAGGGTTCCCACGAGGATATCGGGGCGAACGCCCTGCTCGGCGGCCAGGCCGCGTCCCTCCGGGCCGAGAACACCGAGGGCGTGAGCCTCGTCGATCATGAGCCCTGCTGCGTGGCGCCTCGCGAGCTCCGAGAGGGTTCCAAGCGGCGCCAGGTCGCCATCCATGGAGAAGAGCGAATCGCTGACGATCAGGGCCCTGCGTGCCTTGGGGCGTTCGGACTCGAGGAGGGAGGCCAGGTGCTCTGTGTCCCTGTGTCGGTAGACGTGAACCTGGGCACGCGAAAGTCTGCATCCGTCGATGAGGCTCGCATGGTTGAGGGCGTCGCTGAAGACCGCGTCGCCGGGTCCAAGCAGTGCCTGGATCGTGCCGACGTTGGCGGCGTAGCCTGAGGAGAAGAGAACTGCGGACTCCATTCCGGCATACGCGGCAAGGGCAGCCTCGGCTTCCACATGGGCGTCCATGGTCCCGCTGATCAGGCGGGACGCGCCGGAGCCGGCACCCTCGTTTTCGGCGGCGAGCCGCGCGGCGGCCACGATTTCCGGGTGGTCCGCGAGCCCGAGATAGTTGTTCGAGCAGAAACACAGGACGGCCCGGCCGTTCACCTGGATCTCCCTGCCCTGGGGACCGGAGACCTGCGGCGGGGAGCGTCGAAGTCCCGCGCTCTCTAGCTCTTGAAGGGCTTCTTCAATCTGGCTTTGGAAGCCCATAGAGGGGATCTAGGCGTAGGGCCCTCGGGGGTCAAACCCGGTCTGCTCTCCGGTGTTTCACGTGAAACACCCCTCGAGGGAGCGAAGATGTTTCACGTGAAACAAGGAGCCCTCAGAGTGCGAGCTCGGCCCGCGGATCTCCATCGAATGCCTCCTCGACCGTTTCGAGCGCCTTCGTGACCTCCTCGGATTCACCCTTCGGCAAGACCACCTCCAGATGAGCGATCAGGTCTCCCCGAGGACTGCCCTTCGTCTCGATGCCCTTCCCTCGGAGCCGAAGCTTCGCCCCATTCTGAGATCCCGCAGGAATCGAGAGTTGAACGCTGCCCTCCGGAGTCGGCACAGTCACCCTCGCTCCCTTGTAGGCCTCGAGAGGGGTCACCGGAACCTTCACGTGAAGTTGCTTGCCTCGAACGGAGAAGTGCGGGTGCTTGCGGACCTTCACCCGGAGAAGAATGTCGCCATCCGGTCCCCCGTCCGCGCCCTTGCCGCCTTGTCCTCGGAGCCGGATCTTGCCGTCCTTCCGAACGCCGGCCGGAATACGGACCTTGATCGTGCGCTCTCCCTCCGAGGAGCGGACGCTCAGCTCCTTCGTGCAGCCAAGTACCGCATCACGGAAGTCGACCGTGACCTCGGACTCCAGGTCGACCCCGCGCCGCGGCATCCGTACGTAGGCGCCGCCTCGTCCTCCTGGCCCCGCTCGTCCGCCGAAGAGGTCCTCGAGGTTGAAGTCGAACTGCGCACCTCTTCCGCCCCGCTGGGCCGCCGTGAAGGCATCGCCAAAGTCGAAGCCCCCGCCGAAGCCTCCACCGCCCCGCGTCGCAGCTCGGTACGAGTCGGCGTCGAAGCCATCGCGGAGGCCCATCTCGCCGAACTCATCGTAGAGCTTCCGCTTCTCGGGATCCGACACTACATCGTAGGCGTGCGAGACATCTTTGAATCGCTCCTCAGCTTCCTTGTCGTCGGGATTGCGGTCCGGGTGCAACTCACGGGCGAGCTTTCGGTACGCCTTCTTGAGCTCGTCGGCACTCGAACTGCGCGATACCCCCAGAGTTTCGTAGAAATCGCGGTCAGCCATGGTGACAATCCAAGATAACCATCTGGTGAGGGCTTTCAATGCGCGGCACGGGCGCTTGTGCGGCGCATTTGGCGTTTATTGATTCGCAAAGCGACAAAATAGGCATTTATAGTCTTCTTTTATGCAAATTATGTCTTCTTCGCCCAATGCCTCGTTCTTGCTGTGGCACGGGGCGCATGATACTCGCTCGCAATGGGGTTGGTCGACGTCAGCCGTCTTCCGCGACACGTCGCGATCATCATGGATGGCAACGGCCGTTGGGCGCAGTCGCGCGGCAGGTTGCGCACCTCCGGTCACCAGCGTGGCGCCGATGCGGTCCGCGCGACGATGCGCGCAGCGCGAAGGCTCGGCATCCCCGCGCTGACGCTCTACGCGTTCAGTGAGCAGAACTGGGATCGTCCACAACAAGAGATCAACGCGCTCGTCGATCTATTGTGCGAGTCCCTCGTGTCCGAACGTGACGAGCTCATCGACAACCAGATTCGTTTGTCTGCGATCGGGCGACTGCACAAGTTGCCGGAGCGCGCACAGTCGAAGCTCGGTTCGCTCATGGCGGAGACCGAGTCCCTCGACGGCATGACACTGACCTTGGCGCTTTCCTACGGCGGTCGGGAAGAGATCATCGATGCTGCGCGTGAGCTTGCGTGCAATGCGCGCGACGGCGCGCTCGACCCTCGCGAGATCGATGAAGCGTCTCTCGACGCTGCGCTTCCTTCGATGCAAGTCGGCCCGGTCGACCTCTTGATCCGCACGGGCGGAGAGCAGCGAATCAGCAACTTCTTGCTCTGGAGCTCGGCATACGCGGAGTTCTATTTCACCGAGCAGCTCTGGCCGGATTTCGATGCGAATTCGCTGTATTCCGCGATCGAAGCCTATCAGGCGCGAGAGCGTCGTTTTGGTCTGGTTCCAGGCGCCGAGCCCGGCTCCCCGTTGAACGAAGCGAGTGACGAGTTGGAGCGCGCGATATGAGCGATGCGATCGAACAGCCACCCGCCAAGAAGTGGCTCTCCGGCACGACGCTTCGTGTCGTGACAGTGCTTCCGCTCATCCCGTTCATCCTCTGGATGATGTTCGGCGGACCGGACTGGGCCTGGCCTGCGTTCGTCTTGTTGGCGATCGCGATCGGCGGCTACGAGCTCATGGCCATGAAGGTTCCGTCGTCGCGAGGCTTGCGCTCCTGGGGCTCGATCAGCTCCGTGCTGTTTGGCTACACGGTCATCTTTGTCGGCGATGCGGGCGCGCTCTACGGAGTGGTCATCATCATCATCTTCGGCGCGATGGTGTGGAGCCTTCTTCAGAGCGATCCGCTACACAATGCCAGCACGCGCATCGGCTGGCTTCTCGGCACACCGGTATACGTTGGCGGAACACTCTCGGCCGTGGCGATGGTGCACGCCTTCGATCCGACCGGCGCATGGGTCCTGCTCACGATGGTTCTCGCTTGGGGCAGCGACACCGCCGCGTACTTCGTCGGCCGGAAATTCGGCAAGACCAAACTCGCACCCCGCATCTCTCCGAAGAAGACTCTCGAGGGGGCGGCTGGCGGTCTCGCTGCGGCGGTGATCGGCGCCCTGATCATGAGCATCTTCCTGCCCGGCATGAGAGTGGGTGACGCCATCGCCCTCGGCATCCTAGGCGGAGCGGCCGGGCAGGCGGGCGACTTGATGGTGTCCGTTCTCAAGCGCAGCAGTGGCGTCAAAGACAGCGGCGGAATCTTGCCGGGCCACGGAGGGATCCTGGATCGAGTCGACGCGCTCGCGTTCACCGGGCCCGCGACCTGGGTCTACGGGCACTTCATCCTGGGGCTCTAGCGCTCAGCGGCCGGACGCCTTCTTGATCGAACCGAGATCGAGGATCGCGCCTCCATCGCCGACAACGCTGGGCTGCCTGCCATCCCACTTCTCGACTGCTCGCAAGTATACGATTTCAGCGCTGATTGTCTCCCTGAGCAGCTCCTGTGCCTTCGCCTCTGCCTCGGCCCTTGCGAGCATCGCATTCGCCACACCTCGGGCCTTGGCTTCCGCCTGCTCGGCTTCAACCTCGATGCGGGCGAGGTCGTTTCTCGCGGTGAGAGCGCGCTGCTCCGCCACCTGCTTGGCTTCGACCGCTTGTTGGTACTCGGGGGCAAACTGGAAGTCCGTGATCGATAGCTCGGTCACCAGGATGTCATTCTTCGCAAGCGTGACCTTGATGCTGTCGCCAAGCGTCGCCTTCACTTCCTGACGCTTGGTGATCAGCTCCTCGGCCGTGTACTGCGCCGTCGCCTGCTTGAGCGACTCCTGAAGCGCGGGATCGATGATGGTGTTCTCCACCATCATGCGCGTGCCGACATTGCGGAACACCTCGACGATCTGAGCTGCGTCGATGCGATAGTTCAACGCGATCTTCGTCGACACGACCTGAAGGTCTTTCGACGAAGCCGTCGCGCTCGCCTCCATCTTGTGAACTCGCGTCGAGATGTTGATGATCTGCGTCTTCAGTGGCGTCCGGAAATGGATGCCTTCTTGAAGCGCCACGTCCTGGATCTCTCCCCACTTGGTCACCACGCCGAGGTTTCCGGCGTCGACCTGCGTGCAGCCCGCGAGAACGGAGAGGGCGGACAAGAGAAGGATGTGCTTGGTCTGATTCATTTGTGAATTCATATTCTTACCCCTGCAGGCTGTAGTGCTTGAAAGCTCGATGTCCAGGTCTATTCACCAGTCGAGGACGGCAACGACGACCCCGGTAGCCACGATCAGCCCGCCCGCGATGCTATCGCCATATCGCTCGACCCACTGGCCCTTGAAGAGCTGAGCGCCCGAGTGCGCGACCGCCACCAGTGCGACCATCGCACCGATCGTGGCAATCTCATAGGCGGCGACGATCGAGATCTGCTCACTCACCGAAAGCGGCGCGGCTGCGAACAGGATCGGAATGACGGCAACGCACGGGTCGGCGCAATAGATTAGAAAGAGAGACCATGTCGATGCCGTGGAGGCATCATGAACATGATCATAGTGATGATGGTGATGGCCGTGGATGCGATGCGCGAACGCACCCCGCAGCCCCCACACGGCGTACGCAATGCCGAAGCCGATCAGAAGCAGTCCGGCGACCGACACCATCTTCTCGCCAAGCGATTCGAAGAGTTGCGAGCCAAACATCAGCGCGAGAAGACCGAGAAGAACCGACACCGTCACATGGCCAAGGCCGCACACGAAGGCGACTCGCGCCGTCCGGGCCCTCGACCAGCCCCGGGCGCGTGCCACCGCCGCGATCGGAACCCAGTGGTCAGGCGCCAAAGAATGCAATGATCCCACGGTGATGGCGGCGATCGCCAAAGAGGCGAAGAGGCTAGTGGTGTTCATGGCTGTGCTCGTGATGATGGTGATGCTCGCCCGACCCGGCAGTCTTTTCGGGGCGGCGCTCCTCGAGCCATGAAACCCATTGGTCGATGCCTTCGCCGGTCTTCGCGGACACGTGAAGCATCTTGGCGTCGGGCATCACTCGGGCCAACGCGTCTTCCACGGCAGCAACGTCGAAGTCGAGATGCGGAATCAAGTCGATCTTCGTCAGCAGTACGAGGTCGGCGTTCTGAAACATCACGGGATACTTGAGCGGCTTGTCTTCTCCCTCCGTGACGGAGAGCGCCACGACGTTCGCCGCCTGTCCAAGATCGTAGATCGCAGGGCACACCAAGTTGCCTACGTTCTCGATGAAGAACACGTCGCGATCGTTCGACGGAAACTCGTGCAGCGCGTGGTGCACAAGTCTGGCGTCGAGGTGACAAGCCGACCCTGTCGTGATGGTCGCCGAGACGATGCCTGACGCGTTGAGCCGATCTGCATCCCGTTCGGTCGCGAGGTCACCGCTCACCGCGCCAAGCTTGATGCGGCTGCCCACAGCCTTTGCCGTGGCCTCGAGTACGGCGGTCTTCCCCGCACCAGGCGAGCCCATGAGGTTGATTGCGAGAAGCGATAAGCCCTCGAAATGTTTGCGGTTATGGACTGCTTGCGCGTCGTTGTCGGAGAGGATTCGCTCCTGCACTTCGATCGGCACGATTTCCGGGTCACCGCATCCGCAGGTCTCACACATTGGGGGCCTCCATTTCAATCCGTTCCAAGATAATCTCGTCTCCTTGCGTCATGCGCGCCGGCCGACTGCAGGTCTCGCAGCGAAGGATCGCACCGCGCTCGACGGTGCGCGAACATGACGGGCACGCCCAGATCGGCGCCACCGTTTGAATCAGTAGCTCCGCACCGTCGCAGATCGTTCGTTCGCGAAACGTGTCGAAGGCGGTCTTCAGCAGGTCGAGCTCGACACCTGCGAGCTCCCCGATCTTCACGTGCAGCTTGTGCACGCGCGCGCCTTCGTACGCGTCCGCTTCGCGCTGCACGCGATCGATCAACGAAGCGACGATGGAGTACTCATGCACGCGCTCACTCGCTCTCAAACTCGGGTTTCCGTTTGTCGAAGAAAGCCGCGAGGCCTTCCGCAAAGTTCGGACCATCAGCGATTCGCGAAAGCTCTGTGAGCTCCGCGTCGAGGTGTACGTCGAGCCGGTCCATTCCCGCCGCCTGGTTCAAGAGCCCTTTGGCTACGCCGACGGCCTGCGTCGGAGCCTCCGCCAATTCCCGGGCCAGTCGCAGGGCTTCTGCATCGAGCGAACCATCCGGAATTACGCGGTTAATTAGGCCCCACTCGAGCGCCTCTCGGGCGCTCAGCCGTGGGTTCAGCAGCACCAACTCGAGCGCTTTTCGAAGGCCCACGAGCCTTGGAAGAAAGAAGGTCGAGCTCTCTGCGCCCGTCAGACCCGTCTTGAAATAGGCCCACTCGAACCATGCACGCTCCGACGCCACGACGAGGTCGCAGCACATCGCGATCCCGAACCCGCCCGCCGCCGCAGGTCCATCGACCGCTGCGATGAACGGTTTAGGCGCGCGGCGAATTTCCGAGATCGTCGAGTGGATGTACTCGAGGATCTGTTTGAAGATCTCTCCGTAACCTTCCTCCCGACTGCTCGTGTTCGGCTGCAGGTAACCGAGGTCGCCGCGATCGCCGCCATCACGGATGTACTTGAGATCGGCGCCGCTACAGAACACGCCGCCCTCTCCGCGAATCACGACCGCGCGAACATCACGGTCGCGCGCAAGCTGAAGTCCGGCGCGCCGAAAGTCCTGCGCGGTCTCCACGTCGAGCGAGTTGAGACGTTCGCGTCGGTCGATCGTAAGCACACCCACCGCGCCTTGGCGTTCCACCCGAATGTGCTTCATCTCGGCCATCGCTCAGCAGATCCTCGGGAGGAGCTCGCCCTCCGCCTCGGCCAGGAGCCGACTTCCGAAGCCCGTGTCCAGCACGACGAAGCCAGGGCGTTCTTTCACGCATTCCCCAACAATTGCGGCGTTCCTGCCGAGCGGGTGGGCTCGAACGGCGTCGAGTACAGCCGCGGCCACTTCGGGTCGAACGCCGATCACCGCCTTGCCCTCGTTCGCAGAGACGAGCGGGTCGATTCCGAGAAGCTCACCGACGGCGCGGACCTCCTGGCGAAGCGGCACTGAAGGTTCATCGACGATGATGCCAACGCCGCTCTTCTCCGCCATCTCATGAAGCGCGCTCGAAAGGCCGCCACGGGTCGGGTCTTTCAAGGCGACCACGCCCTCTCCGCCAACCTCGAGTGCGCGCTCCACGAGCTTGTGTACGGGCGCAACGTCGGACTCCAAAGTCGTTTCGAGTGCGAGCTCGTTCCGTGTCGCCATGATGGCCAGTCCGTGGTCGCCCATCGTTCCGGTGACGATGATCTGGTCGCCCACCCGAAGACCAGAGTCGCGGACGATGCGCTTCGTCAGCGCGACGCCGGTCGTGTTGATGACCAATCCATCAATCTCGCCGTGTCCCATGATCTTGGTATCGCCCGTCACGATGGTCGTACCCGCTTCCTCACAGGTCCTACGAATCGACGCCCAAATCCGCTTCAAGTCCTCTCGCCCGAAGCCGTCTTCGATGATCGCGGCGCAGGTGAGAGCCAAGGGCTCCGTCGCCCCCATCATTGCGAGATCATTGACAGTTCCAGACACTGCCAAGCGGCCGATATCACCGCCAGGAAACTCGATCGGCTGCACGACGTGTGAGTCGGTCGCGATCACCAGGTACTGGTCTCCGATGCGAATCGCGGCGCCATCGTCCATGGCCGACAGCCCGACTCCACCCTCGCCCACCTCGCCGAGACCCTCTGCGAAGACCTGCTCGATGAGCGCGCGCATGGCGGCGCCTCCGGTTCCGTACTTCAGCGTGATTCGGTCTTCGACGAAGCGGACGTTGCGCGTCATGCCGCGCCTCTCTTCATTGAGCGCAGGTCCGGCCGGCCGCCGTACTGGTGCCAGATCTTACAAGTGCCCTCTGCGCTCACCATGCATGCGCCGACTGGAGTGTCCGGTGTGCATTCCTTGCCAAACAAGTGGCAGTCGCTCGGCGATGCAATCCCCGCCATGATGTCGCCACACTGACATTGCTGAACCAGTTTCGGCGGCGCTTGATCCCAAAGCGACGAAGCGTCGATCGTGAAGCGCTTGCGCGTGTCGTATCGGGCGAACTCGTCCCGCAAACGGAGGTTGCCGTTTGGCACGTGCGCGATGCCCCTCCAGCGGCCCCCTGTCGGCCGGAACACACGCCAGAGGAGCTTCTGAGCCTGGAGGTTCCCTTCGGCCGACACGCAGCGAGGAAACGCGTTCTCCACCCTTGGTTTTCCGCTGTTTATCACCTCGACGAGCTTCACGAGCCCAGCGAGGACATCGAGTGGTTCAAAGCCGGCGATGACGACCGGCAAGCCGTGTCGCTCGACGAACTTCTCGAACACCGCGGACCCCGTGATCGTCGCCGCGTGACCAGCAGCGAGAAAGCCTTCGATCTTCGTCTCGGGCATCTCGGCGACGATCTCCATGACCGGCGGGATGTACTTGTGTGCGGACAGCACCGAGAAGTTGTCCGGTGGATCGTCGACGAGAATCGCGGCGGTCGCGACGGCGGTCGTCTCAAACCCCGAAGCGAAGAACACTACTTCTTCGTCGTGCGTCTTCGCGAGCTCTACCGCCTGCGTCACGCTGTACACCACATCGACCTTGGCGCCTTCGGCTTTCGCGTCCGCCAGGGATTGCGAGGTGCCGGGAACACGGAGCATGTCGCCGTACGACGCTACCCGAACGCCCTGCTTCGCGAGAGCGACCGCTTCGTCGACCTCCGGCACGTCGGTGACGCAGACCGGACAGCCGGGGCCCATGATTACCTGCAATTCCTCGGGGAAAGC
>Ga0316192_10000107_pt1 | contig 54618 bp, 51 predicted proteins | sample MerIslwburrow_MG_FD_204931 | JGI IMG/M metagenome (GOLD analysis project Ga0316192, IMG submission 204931) | Coastal sediment microbial communities from Maine, United States - Merrow Island worm burrow | ecosystem: Environmental > Aquatic > Marine > Coastal > Sediment | place: USA: Maine...
TGCCCCTGGAAGGCATTGACCTCTTTGAGCAGTCGCGGGTCGTCGATCTGATCGCGAAAGTGCCGAACACTATCGATAAAGAATTTTTCGCCGATCGGGAACAACATCGAAAGTGCGTTGAAATAGGCTGTCTTGAAGGCGCTTCCGCCGTGCCAATCGGTCGCGAGTGCCTGTTCAATTTCAAACGAAGGTCGTCGCGGCACAAACTCAAGGTCTGACGGGCTTTTGCTTTGAAGTTGGGTCACGCCATCACGCTACCAGAAGCGGCCTGTTCCTGGCTACTATTCGAGGTCCTGATTTAACAACGCCTCCAGTTCCGCGGCCGTTTCCTTGGCCGACTGCATCAGTCGCTCTTCGTCGTGATGTACCGCGTGCTGCTGGATTATGAGCTTGCGATCGTGCTCCTCAAAAACGTCTGCGATGCGATCGATATCCTGTGAGCCCAGGCCGAGATCGAGCATCACCTGTTTGCTTAGCGCCACGCTGGAGAGAAAGGTTTCACGAAAAATATGTTCAATGCCTATGTCCATCAGCTTGTACTCATGACGCCGATTCCTCGCGCGTGCCACAATGCTCAGATTCGGGAAATTTCGTGAGACCGACTCGGCAATGCGAACCGACTCTTCGAGATCGCCAACAGCCAGTACGAGTATCTTCGCATGCGCGGCCCCTGCCGCTCTCAACAAATCCGGTTTCGAAGCATCGCCGTAATACACCTTGCTACCAAAGCGACGTACAAAATCGACTTGTGACGACTCTTTCTCCAATGCAGTGAACGAAAGGTGGCCTGTGCGAAGCATTCGACCGACAATCTGTCCAACGCGACCGAAGCCGGCAATGATGACGGCGTTGTACTCGTTTTCCATTTCGTCGAATTCAGGTTTGTCATCGACGGCGACTTTTTCCGTCAGTTTCTCGGCAACTGCATAGAGCAGTGGTGTCACCATCATTGACACGGCGACAGCAAGAATCAGCTGATCGATCAGAGATTTTTCGATGAGCTCTTCCCGGGCAACTAAAGCGAATAGTACGAACGCGAACTCACCGCCCTGTGATAAGACAGCCGCAAGTTTGACGCGACTTTTCAAATCGGACACACCGAACAAGCGAGCCAACGGGAACAAGACCAACGCCTTGGTGCACATCAACATTGCAACGATCGCAAGTATAAACAGCGGTTGCGCGAACAGTAATGCCAGGTTGACGGTCATGCCCACCGCCATGAAGAACAGACCGAGCAACAGACCCTTGAATGGTGCAATATCGGCTTCCAGTTCGTGTCGGTACTCGGAATCCGCAAGGAGCATGCCGGCAATGAACGCGCCCAGCGCCATCGATATCTCGACAGTCTGCAATAACAATGCTGAACCGATTACAACCAGCAGCGCGGAGGCCGTAAACAACTCGGGAATCCCGGTGCGGGCAACAATGCGCAGCGCTGGCCTCAACAAGTATCGGCCACCAACGATAAGGCCGGCAATTGTGCCGATCTTCAACAGGCCACTGTTGAGCGTCATGCTGCTGGCGGCGGAATCTCCCAACAATGGGATCAATGCGATCAATGGAATGACAGCCAGATCCTGAAACAGCAATACGGTAAATGCAGCGCGGCCATGGGACATCGCCAGTTGCTTCTTTTCCGCCAGCATCTGAAGAACGAAAGCCGTTGAAGACAGCGCGAGAATGATGCCGATAATGCTCGCTTGTTTCACCGGCAATCCAAACAGGAGTGCGATCAAAGTAATAGCAGCTGCAGACAGCAGAACCTGCGAACTGCCAAGGCCGAAAACCATTCTCCGCAAAACCCATAATCTGGAGGGCTGCAGCTCCAGGCCAATGATGAACAAGAGAAAAACCACGCCAAGTTCAGCGAAGTGCAAGGTGTGTTCGGCGTTTTCGATAATACCTATGCCGAATGGTCCGATCAGGATGCCGGCCACCAGGTAGCCCAGTATCGAACCCAGCCCGAGTCGCTTACTGACCGGCACTGCAATAATCGCGGCCGACAGGTAGATGATGACTTCAAGGAGTGTGCTCATTGTTCGCGCGAATTTGAGCGACTCGTGATGTGGCCAGATACACGGTGATTCTATAGGCACCTCCGGCAGAACGCTACGTAGAAGCCTGTGCCCGATTCCAGATGAACGAAAATTCGATTACACTTGGGTACATTCCGTTGTGTAGTGATCGTGGCTGCGAAACCCGAGGACAGGAATGATCCGCAATATAACCAACCAATCCAGAAATCTATTTGCTGCGTTGTGTGCACTCTTATTGCTTGCCGCATGCAATCCAAATAGTGGAAGCTCGCCTGCCAACGGTACGTCGTCAACTGACGGAAACGCCGACTCCTCCGCGGGATCGGGAGACGAAGCATTCCAGCACGCAGTTATCACCGATACACTCGCCTATGGCGAAGTCGACGAGCAAATCGTCAAGGGCCACTTCGCCTTTCCGGAAGACAAGGTCGGTGATTCACCTGCTGTCATTCTTGTGCATGAGTGGTGGGGGCTGACTGATGACATGCGATCGCTCGCAAACCAGTTCGCTGCAGAGGGATTTATCGTTCTGGCCGTTGATCTGTTTAACGGCCAGACGGCAACGGGTTCTGGAGACGCGCGCAAATTGATGCTCGGGGTATTCGAACATCCCGAACTGGCGGAAGAGAACCTGCGACAGGCAAGTGACTGGCTCGTCAATATCGCAGGCGCGAGCCAGGTCGCAGTTGTCGGTTATGGCTTTGGTGGCGGCTGGTCGTTGAATGCAGCGATCGCGTTGCCTGAGAGGTTCGATGCTGCTGTCATATTCTATGGCCAGGTATCCGACAACGAAGCGGTTCTGTCTGCGATCTCCGTACCGATACTGGGCTTCTTTGGGGGTGCCGACAATACGATTTCGGTGGACGTGGTAGAGAAATTTGACGTCGCTCTGGAAAGCCTGGGCAAAAACCACGAAATCATTATTTATTCCAGTGCCAAAGGCGGGTTTGCGAATCCCGGCGGTCGAAATTACTACAAGGACCTGGCAGAGAAATCCTGGCGAAGGATGATCGAGTTTTTAAACGAGAATCTCGTTAGAACGTAGCCAATATCGCGCAAAAAGTTCTGCGTTCATTATTCTGGCGGCTCTTCTTCGCAGGCAAGCGTCACATCAAGTGATTGCGACGCATATGTAATTTGCTGGCCGTCTTCATCGGAACACACCAGTGACGCCTGCGCCGATAAAACGCCTCGTACCGTAACTGACTCTTGAGGCGATCGTTCGCGATCCCTGGCGTTCACGCAGAAACCTTCGACGCTCAGCGGTGCGATCTGGGCAGCGGGAATACTCATCGAAATTCCAGAGTCAGACGCGGGCTGCGTATCACTGATGGCCACTCGCTTTCGCGTGTCGGCAACGCTGAGCATCATAGAGTCTGGCGCAAGGCCAGGCGCACAACGGGCCTCAACCTGAAATTCGTATTGCAGCTCCGGCAACTCAATAGCCAAACGATCATGCTCGCGCAAGGTGATACTAATGGCGGGTGTCGTAGGTGTCACACGCAACGATGCTTCGTCCGCGTTGCTTTGAGCGGACGCAAACAGAAGAAGTAACGCGGTTAGCTGTAAAGTGAATGGCTTCATGCTGCCAAGGCTACGTAACGGCAATCAAAAAACAAGTGCTTTGGTATCGACGGCCGGTTGATTGACCGCCATACGCTTTTCGCTGACCGTTACAATCCGGCTGTCAGGATCTCTGACTTGTGGCCTGATAACCGTACTTCCAGTTCGAGCTTGCTGTCCGCCCGCACGCCTTCCAACGCTTCCGTCACAGCGGCATCCTGGTTCGCGCTTGTGTTTGTCATGCTGACAGCCGAGGCTGGCGCAACTTCTGCAACAATGATGTTCGCGTACGCCACAGTGACTTCGCTAGCGGACAGATCATCTCCGAGTGCTGCTGTGGCGATAAGTATTGCGGCGAGCAGCGAAAGCGCCACGCCCAGGTAGAGATTCGATTTGTGGTTCATTTTAGCATCCCTTGCTGTTTTATCCGCCCGGTTGCACCGAGCGACAGAAAAATGGTTAAGTACAATTGTTATCCAATGCACAAGCCGTGCCACTTTGATAAATCATTTAAAATCAAGGGATTAACGATATATCAAGGGTCACGATATTTCGTTAATTACGAAATATCGTGATCATATTCACGGAAATTCGTATATACTCCCGCGCATGACGAAGTTTGATGATTATCTGTGGCTGTTCCGCAAAGCCCCAATGATGGCGACCTCCATCGGCGAGGACGGTCTTTATCTGGACGTAAACGACGCGTTTATCGAACGGATGGGTTACGCACGCGAGCAAATGATTGGTCGGCGACCGTCTGACTTCGTGACAGCGGAGAGCGCCGAGCGAATTGAGGTTGAGTTTCTGCCGATGCTTCGGCGAACCGGCAAGCTGGAAAACAAGCCCGTCACTTTTGTGACCCGGGAGGGAGAGACGGTCAATTGCCTCACCAACTCATTGGTAGAGCACGATCCCGAAGGCGCGTTTATTCGCACGGTGGCTCTTTATACCGAACTCGCTGACAGAGCCCGTGCCAATCTGAAATACCGGCAACTCTACCGGTCAACACCTGCGATGCTGCACACGGTGGATGAAAATGGACTCATCGTGACGGTAACCGATCACTGGTTGTCCAAGATGGGTTACTCGCGAGATGAAGTTATCGGCCGGCCAATATCGGAGTTTTTCAGTTTTCCTTTTCGAAAGCGCATGACCGATGGGCGATTGCGAGAGGTTATCAGTGGCGGCGACTTTCAGAATGAAGATCGGCAAATGGTGACCAAGTCAGGTCAGGTGCTGGATCTCCTGACATCCGCGATTGCAGAGCGAAACGCAGCCGGCGAAGTAGAGCGAATGCTGGTTGCGTCAAAAGATGTCACTGAGCGAAATCGGGCGGAGCGAGCGCTGCGATCAACGCTGGTTGAAAATGCGAGGCTGCGCGAAGAACTCGAACTGGAACGCGACTATTTGCGCGAGGAAGTGAATGTCGCGCTGAATTTCGGGCGCATCGTTGGTAAAAGCCCGGCCTTGAAACACATGCTGGCGCAAGTTGAAGCCGTTGCTGAAACGCCGGCAAATGTTCTCGTGCTGGGCGAATCAGGAGTTGGCAAGGAACTTGTCGCGCGAGCGATTCATGCTCGGAGTCCCCGGGCAGAAGCGCCGCTGGTGAAGGTGAATTGTGCGTCTATTCCGAAAGAGTTGTTTGAAAGCGAATTTTTTGGCCATGTTAAAGGCGCGTTTACCGGAGCGCACAAAGACCGCGTCGGGCGGTTTCAGCTGGCCGATGGGGGTACTTTGTTTCTTGACGAGGTGGGAGAGATTCCCGTTGAGTTACAAGGAAAGCTGTTACGCGTGCTGCAGGAGAGTGAATTCGAACGCGTTGGTGACGATATAACCCGATCCGTCGACGTTCGGGTAATCGCCGCGACGAACAGAAATCTGGAAGAGTCGGTGATGGAGGGCTCGTTTCGCGAAGACCTGTTCTATCGCCTGAGTGTCTTTCCAATCGAGGTTCCGCCGCTGCGAAAACGAAAAGAAGACGTTATTCAACTTGCGCAACACTTCCTTGAGCAAACCTGCCAGGATTTCGGACGCAAAGTGATGAAAATTACACGAACACAGGCCGAGCAAATTCAAAGCTATGACTGGCCTGGCAATGTCAGGGAGTTAAAGAATGTGATTGAGCGGGCCGTGATCCTGTCGAAAGGCAGCGTACTGCGTCTCGACCTGTCATTACCCGGGAACGCGACTGAAGTCGGTCTGCCGTTGGATCCAGGGAACTCCATGAATGAAGAATCAGTCCTTACCGAGAAGCAAATGAAAGCAGTACAAAAGAAGAACATACTGACAGCGCTCAAAGTGAGCGAATGGCGGGTCTCGGGAAGTCAGGGTGCTGCGGAGTTACTGGGCATTAAACCAACGACGCTCGCCGACCGAATGAAAGCGTTTGGTCTCCGGAAGCCCACTCGATAGACACCCTCAACAGAGAAAAAAGAGAAACGTAATATGCGCGGTTCCACTTTATTGTTCCTTCTATGTTCGATGCCAGTGCTTGCCGACGGCGGATTGCCACAGAATATCAGCGATGTTCTGCAGCATCGAAACCTGCCTGCCGACAGTCTTAGTATCTACGTCGAGAGTCTCGATACTGGCGAACCGGTTCTTGCATGGAATGAGACAGAGCCACGCAACCCCGCGTCTGTGATGAAAATGTTGACCACACTGGTGGCGCTCGATGTTCTGGGTCCGGCATATCACTGGGATACCAACATATATGTTCTGGGTGATATCAATCAGGGCGTCCTGAATGGCGATGTGCTGATCCAGGGAAAAGGCGATCCGTTTCTGGTTACGGACCGTTTCTGGGCGATGCTGCGCAACCTCAGGCAGGCGGGCGTGGAAAATATTAATGGTGACCTGCTGCTTGACGACAGTTACTTCAGTGTGCCCACTTATGATGCGGCGGAATTCGATCGTGAGCCATTGCGTGCCTATAACGTAGGCCCGAACGCATTGTTGTCGAATCTGAAGGTTGTTCACTATGTGTTCCAGCCGGCCAGCGACGGAGGTGGAGTGAACATCCTGATGGATCCGAATCTACAGGCGCTGGAAGTTCAGAACCGGTTAAAAATCCGACCCGGCAGTTGCAGAGGCTATCAACGCGGCATAGCCATATCCATGAACGATGAATTGAACAAAGTGACCTTCAGCGGCGATTTTCCGAGCGGCTGCGAGATCTACTCCATGGACCGAACGGCTTTAAGCCACAATGAATACACCTACTCCCTCTTTAAATCGCTTTGGACAGAGTCGGGTGGCGAACTGACCGGCGACTGGCGAAACGTGACAACGCCAGAGGAACTGGAGCCCGACCTGGTGTTTCGGTCGATGCCTCTGTCGGACATCATTCGAAAGATCAACAAGCACAGCAATAATGTGATGGCGCGCCAGTTGCTGCTGACACTGGGTGCCGAAATCAACGGCGCGCCCGGGACCCGCGAGTCAGGGCGCAATGTGGTCATCGACTGGCTCAGCCAGCGAGGCCTTTGCACGACGACAATGACATTGGAAAACGGTGCCGGGCTTTCCCGGGATGTCCGCATGACCAGCAAAATGCTCGTCGATCTCCTGCGGTTTGGCTTTGAGAGTCCATACATGCCGGAATATGTTTCTTCACTGTCGTTATCCGGCATGGATGGGACCTTGTCGCGTCGTTTTCGCAACGGAAGCCTGACCGGCAAGGCACACATGAAAACAGGCTCGCTGGATCATGTAAGCGCAATTGCGGGTTATTTTCAGGCAGCTTCGGGCAAACGCTACCTGGTGGCAGCGATGCAAAATTACACCGACATTCATCGTGGTCCCGGAGAAGAGGTTCAGGCCGCGCTTCTTAGTTGGCTCGATAAGCGCTAGGGTCCGTCACCGGTTAGGTGGCCTCATGTCCGCGCAGCGACACTCACTGTAGTAAACTGCCGCCAGCACGAGGCCCGATGGGGCGATCTGGCCGAAATTTGCACGGGGAACTGAGGGAGTGCCTGCAATGCGTTTTAGATACGTGGGGATGTTGACCATTTTCTTGTCTGCAACTGTGTCGGCGGAAACGGCATACGTTACGGACAATCTCCGCCTGGGATTACACCAGGCGGCTGATACCAGCGATCGTGCATTCCAGACGCTCGAAAGCGGACAGGAAATCGAAGTACTGAACAGGGACCGGAATTATGCTCACGTCCGATTGCCGGACGGCGTTGAAGGTTACCTGAAAGCTGCGTACCTCGTATTTGACAAGCCCGCGAAACTCATCGTTGCAGAAACCCAGGCGAGAGTAGAGCAGTTGGAGAAGGAACTCGCTGACACGCACGAAGCATTTGCAGTACCGGGTGCGACCATCGCAGCACTGCGGCAGCAACTGGAACAGGCCCAGACAGATCTTGAATCGCAAAGCAATCAGGTTGAAGAATTAACGGAGGCCAACGAGAATTACCGAAGTCGTCACGATCAATTCAAATACAGCCTGCCGCTGCCATGGGTGGGTAGTGCAATGATCGTCTGCCTGTTGTGCGGTTTTCTGGCTGGCCTGTGGTGGATCGATCGTAAGAGCCGCCGCCGACACGGCGGCATTCGCGTTTACTAATTCAACTTTGATGCCGGACAGGCTTCTGCCGATCAGGCAGCGACCGACATGCTTTCACTGGCGCCATTGCGCAATGGCAGTTTTGAACCGGCGAATATTGAATCCACTTCCTGTTGACGCTGGGCAGCAGTTGCGGCCCGTAACTGCGAGTCGCTGATGTGCGGCGCGAATAGCAGCAGAAAATCGTTCATGTAACGCCGCATCGGGACATTTTTTCGGAAACCGACCCAGGTCGTACTGCGCGGAAACAGTCCTGGCGCATCCAGCGTCGTCAAATCCGTGCTGTCCGTTGATTGAATGGCCATGCTTGCGACGATGCCAACGCCGAGCCCCATCCGAACATAGGTTTTAATTACGTCCGCGTCCCTGGCAGTGAAAACGACGTCGGGTCGAAGACCCCGTGCGGAAAATGCTTTTTTCAGAGACGATTCGCCGCCAAAACTGAAGACGTAACTAACGATTGGATGTCGAGCCAGTTCTTCAAGAGAAAGATCCTTCTGCAGTCCGGCTAGCTCATGGTCGTGAGGCACGAGAATTTTCCTGTCCCATCGATACGCCGGAAGTAGTAAAAGGTTGTTAAACAATTCGCTGGTGCCAGTCGCAATTGCAAAGTCGATGTCGCGAGACGCCATCATCTCGGCGATTTGCTCAGAAGTGCCCTGGTGAAGATTTAGATTTACTTTCGGATATCGTTTACGAAATTTCTGAATGACCGGCGGCAGGACGTAACGAGCCTGCGTGTGCGTAGTTGCTATCGACAACGTGCCTTCTTCTTCCTGGTAATACGCATTTGCGAGGCAGCGAATGTTTTCAACTTCGCTCATTATGACTCTGGCTCGGTCAATGACTTTTTCACCGGCACCGGTAACTTCGTCGAGACTTTTTCCCTTGCGCGCGAACAGCTGCAGACCGAGTTCTTCTTCAAGTAATTTTAATTGTTTGCTGACACCGGGTTGAGAGGTGTATAAGCGCTCGGCAGCGGCTGTAATGTTCAGGCCGTTGTCGACTATTGCCAACAGATACTTGAGTTGTTGTAGCTTCATAGCAGGTTAGATATCAGAAACCCCCCGGATATAATTCGTAGACAACGGTTTTTCATTATCGTTTCAGATAATTATGAACTTTCTTCAAGGGGACGAACATTTAGCTAAAATGCGCGCAAAAGTGTTGTTTAAGCGCATCATATAACGTCAGGATATAACCGCTGACGCCGTGGATGAGGGTATGTATACGCCATCAGAACCAAATCGAATCTCAGCGCGCGTCGGCAAACTTTGACAAGCACAGGCCAGTAGGGGCAGATTTCATGCCGGGGTTACTAACAAGAAGAATCAGGGGAAAAAAATGATCTACGACAGCATTCTCGACACGATCGGTAATACGCCGATCATCAAGCTACATCGAACCGGTCCTTCGCATGTCGATCTTTACGTCAAGGTCGAGTCGTTCAATCCGCTGGCTTCGGTGAAAGACCGATTAGCCTACGCTATTGTCGCCGATGCTGAGCAACGCGGTGTCTTGAAGCCGGGACAAACAATTATTGAAGCAACCTCCGGCAACACCGGCATTGCGCTTGCAATGGTCTGCGCTGCAAAAGGCTACAAATTCGTTGCGACAATGGCAGATTCATTTTCTGTCGAAAGGCGAAAAATAATGCGTGGCCTGGGCGCCAAGGTAATTCTCACGCCAGCTGCTGAACGCGGGACCGGCATGGTTAAAAGAGCAGAGGAACTTGCAGAGAAACATGGCTGGTTTCTCGCCCGCCAGTTCGAAAATCCGGCGAATCCAGGATATCACCGAAATACCACGGGACCGGAAATCCTGTGCGACTTTGCGGGAGCCCGACTGGACTATTGGGTAACCGGGTATGGCACGGGCGGCACAATGACCGGTGCCGGTGAAATCATCAAACTGGCACGACCCGATACGAAAATTGTTGCGACAGAGCCTGCAGCTGCCTCGCTGCTCGCTGGCGACGAATGGAATCCGCACAAAATTCAGGGATGGACTCCCGACTTTATTCCGGGGGTTTTGAACCGCGATGTATTCGACGAGTTACTTCCTGTGACGGATGAAAGTGCCATTGCCGTGTCACGTGCCCTGGCAGCCGACGAGGGGATTTTTACAGGAATTTCATCGGGCGCAACGTTGGCGGCCGCGCTGCAGATCGCCGAGAAAGCAGACAAAGGAACAGTCATTCTTGCAATGCTGCCGGACACAGGTGAGCGGTACCTGAGCACACCATTGTTCGAAGGCGTCAATGAGGGGTCGGATGACGAGTGGCTCGACTCGCTCGGATAGTCAGGATCGTCGAGGGCGGTCACGCATACGTGACCGCACGTTCCCGCTCAGATCCTTGATTAAGAAGTAGTTTCCAGCCTTTCCCGTTCTGTCTGTTCGAGACTCAAGTCACAGTGGGCGAAAGCCCCGCATGGCATCATTCCAGGCATCGCTGCGTGCTTGGTGCGCAGGCGGAATGCGGGGTTCTGTTGTCCATGTCAGCCGAGTTGCACGATCTAATAACCAGAAAAAACATTGGTGCTGCCAAGGGTCTGTTGCAGTCGCTGGTTCCTCGTGCGCAATGCTTTTGCTTTTACGGTTTGTCGCGCCAGTGCATATGGAGCAGTGACGGCGTAGACGACTACGAAATAGACAACTTTATCGCCGACTTGCCACAGAACATCGTTGCTGGTCTCGTGCCCGATTCGAACCTACTCCGCCGCACGCTGGCGTCCGGCCGAACACTGCTGGTGTTGCCTGTTTACGGCGAAAAGGACGACGGACTTGGTTTGCTGGTTGCGGTATTCTCAAAAAACGCCGGCAAGTCTTCGTGGTTCAATCCGAGTTTGCTAAAAAGCATTCTGCAACCAGCGATTGAAGTCATTGGCGAGAATCTGCTTCTGAATAACAAGCTGTCAAAAGCCACGAGCAAATCAGAACTGGCAGCAGAGGAATTAAAGCTCGTCTACAACATGGACGAAAAAATTCACGGTACGTCGCGCAGCCACGCCAGCCTCGCGCAGCTGATCGGGCAAAGCGGCAGGTTTCTCGGTATTTCCTACAGCGTATTGTTGCTGCCGTCGAAACGTATCCGCATCAGTGCCACCCACTCGACCTGGAAACCCGTCAACCGCAAGGTCGTCGACAAATACATCATCGACTCCCTGTTTCCGCAGCTAGAAGGACAGCGTTTGCCGGCTGTGTTTGAAGTTCCTGCGGTTCCTGACTCGAACAACATAGCCGACCAGGGATACCAGGCAATGCTATGCCCGTTGCTTGATCGTGCCGGCAATCTTGAAGGTGTCCTGGCCTTGCTCAGCCGTGTAGATGGCAGCAAGTTCAATCATTCACATTTGCGATTCATGGCGCATATCGTTCGCAAAGTCGAATACGTTGTTGAGCAAACATTTGACGCCATGACCGGCTTGATGAACCGCTCAGGTTTTGAGGCACAACTCAGCGAATCCCAAAGGGCTTTGCAGGGCAAAGACGATGCCCATCAGCTGATCTACTTCGATCTCGATAATTTACAGCTCGTAAACGATACGTTCGGTCACGCCGGTGGCGACGAGGTAATTATTCGTTTCGCCCAGCTGCTGGAGGAATTGCTGCCAAAGACCGCTGTCGCCACGCGATTAACCGGCGATAAATTCGCGATCCTGTTGACTCACAGCAAAACTGAAGATGCGCTGGACCTGACGGACAAGATACGTAAAGACGGGGAAAAGTTGCGCTACCTCGAGGGTGACAAGTCGCTTCAGGTCACTTTCAGTATCGGAATCGCCCCGTTTGATACGAACGCCAAACAGGGTACCGAAGTTGTAACTGCTGCCCAGTTCGCCTGTGACCTTGCCAAGGATCACGGACGTGACCGGGTCGAAATTTATGATCGTGGCGATCAAAGCATCATTCGTCGCTATGATGATACGCATATAGTGTCGCAGATTCAGAATATGCTCGATTCCGACGGCTTCGACTTGATGGCCCAGCCGATTGTTTCGCTCAACGAAGACGACAATCGTCAGCAATACGAGATTCTGTTGCGAATGCAGGACGGCGCGGGAAACAACGTACCATCAGAGACGTTTTTTTCGGCAGCAGAACGTTACCAGATGATGCCGCAGATCGACCGGTGGGTCGTTTCGACAACGCTCGCAAGACTGACCGAGCACCGGGATTATCTCAAAAGCACCGGAGCCAGTTTCGCGATCAATTTGTCGGGTCAGTCGCTTGGCGATGTTGAGATTCTCAACTTCATTGAAGAGGAAATCATCAGTACCGGTGTGCCGGCAAGCTCGCTGTGTTTTGAAGTGACTGAGTCGGCGGCTGTATCCAATCGTCGCAAAGCACAGGCATTTATCAATACCCTAAGGGAACGCGGTTGCCGCTTCTCGCTGGATGATTTCGGTGCCGGGCTAAGTTCATTCGCGTACCTCAAGAATTTCAAAGTTGACACACTGAAAATCGACGGCAGTTTTATCCGGGACATCGTCGATAACCAGGTTTCCGAGTCAATGGTTGCCGCTATTACACAGGTTGCCAAGGTTATGGAGCTCGAAACGGTCGCGGAGTACGTGGAGAGCAAGGCAACGATCAAGCTTATTAAAAAACTGGGCGTTGACTACGCGCAGGGACACGCCTTTGGCAAGCCGACCCCGCTGCAATCCGTGCTCGAGGTTCTGTCCGGCCAAACCCAATCTGCGTAAACGTGCCCGAATCGCCTCCCAAGCTGGTCGCGTAAGCGTCCGAGGCAGTAAACTGGGCCCAATGACAGCCAAGCAACATGCATCGCTGCAGCAAGCGATCGATTCCCTTCCGGTTTCCCTGCAGCCCCCCGCAAGCCGCGCGTGGGAGAGAATCGTTGAGCACAACAAAGCCGCGAACGGCGGCCTGACGCCGCAGCAAACAACGGTTATCGCCCGTATGCTCGCGTGCAGCGACTATGCAGCGGGCGCTCTCCTGAAGCACTGGAATTGGTTTCATGAGTGCCTCGACACCGAAGAATTCGAACGAGCTCCCCAAGCCAGCTTCGACTTGTCACCGTCTGAAGCACTTGAGGCTGGCGCGGAGCAGCAACTACGCTACTACCGACATCGCCAGATGCTGCATATTCTGTGGCGTGAATACGCTAATTCAGCAGGTCAGGGCGAAACCCTGGACAGCTTGTCTGCGCTCGCGGATCAATTATTGCTTGCCGCCCGATCAATCGCGACAGAATCACTGCTGGATCGCCTCGGCCTGCCTATTGATGATAGCGGGCGGCCGATTCCCCTGGTTATTCTGGCAATGGGCAAGCTGGGTGGATTCGAGCTAAATTTTTCCTCTGATATCGACGTTATTTTTCTGTACCCGGAGGAAGGTGAAACAAGCGGGCCGAAAAAGTTAAGCGCGCACGAATATTTCGTTCGACTTACGCAGCGTATCGTGAAGCTGCTTGATGATACGACTGAAGACGGTTTCGTCTATCGCGTCGACACGCGTCTCAGGCCTTTCGGTGCAAGCGGGCCGCCAGTCGTCAGTTTCGCATCCCTGGAGTCCTATCTGTTGCAGCATGGCCGTGGTTGGGAGCGTTACGCGTACGTCAAGGCACGCGTGGTTGGCGAATCGGAAATAAGCGATACAGCGAATGAATTGTTGCACGACATGATCGAGCCATTTGTGTATCGGCGCTACCTGGACTTCGGCGTGTTTGAATCGCTGCGTGATATGAAAGCCATGATCGCTGTTGAAGTTCGAAAGCGCGAACTTGCCGGCAACATAAAACTTGGCCCAGGAGGGATTCGCGAAATCGAGTTTATTGTGCAGTCGCTGCAGCTTGTGCGCGGTGGCGGCAATGGAAAGCTGCGTTACCCGGGGCTCGAGATCGCGATGCAGGAATTGGACAACAGCCGATCGCTGCCCGCCGAATGTATTGCAGAACTAACGGAGGCCTATCGATTCCTGCGAAGACTTGAGAACCTGATCCAGGCGATACGTGACCAGCAAACACATGACCTTCCGACGGACACCATAGATCGGTCGCGAATTGCCTTCGCGTTGCAGTTTGAAGACTGGGATTCACTGGCCGAAGAGGTGTTGATGCATCGAACATGCGTTGGCGAACACTTTCATGACGTCGCATTACGGGCGGCGGGCGACGTTAATGCAGCGAAGCCGCCAAACCAGTTTGCTGCTATATGGGATGCGGGTGCCGATGAGGCGCAATGGTCCGCGCTATTACTCGATGAGGAGTTTGAGGATTCCGCGGAAATTGGCGGTGTTCTCGTCACGTTTTCGACAAGCAAGCCGGTACAGCAATTAGGCGCATCTGCTCAAAGGCGGTTGCGTCACTTTGTGCCGAACCTGATCGCGATGTTGAAAGGTCGAGCGGCGCCCGCGCAGACTTTGCGACGGGTACTGAATATTGTGACCCAGGTTCTGCGGCGCAGCGCCTATATCGCGTTGCTCAACGAAAATAGTGCCGCTATGCAGCGGCTGATCGATCTGTGTGAACAGAGTGGATACCTGGCGGATGAAATTGGACGTTTTCCGCTGTTGCTCGACGAGATGCTGGACCCGAGACTGTTCACGGTCGCAGTATCGACAAATTCCATGCAGGTGGATTTATCAGATCGACTGCAACAGGTCAGCGGAGCGGACAGCGAGCGACAGATTGAGATACTCAGCCAGTTTCAGAGAGCAACGTTGTTTCGGATTGCCATCGCAGATTTCAGTGGTGAAATGCCGATCATGAAAGTGAGTGACGCGCTGACGGATCTTGCGGAAGTGGTATTGGCACATACGCTGGAGCTGGCGTGGCAGGACATAGTCGACAAATACGGCGAACCGACGTATGTGCTCGATGGTGTTTGTAGAAAAGCGGGCTTTGGTGTCATTGCGTACGGCAAGCTTGCCGGGATGGAGCTTTCATATCGATCGGATCTTGACCTCGTGTTCCTGCATGACTCTGCCGGCACTGAGCAGCAAACGGACGGCGCGACGTCGCTGGACAACAGCCGGTTCTTCGCCCGCCTGGTACGCCGGCTGGTGCATTTCCTGACGACACAGACCACATCCGGCGCGCTCTACGAGGTCGATACCCGGCTGCGTCCCAGCGGACGTTCAGGCCTTCTTGTGACCAATATTGAAGCGTTCGAACGCTATCAACTCGAAAACGCCTGGACGTGGGAGCATCAGGCCCTGCTCAGAAGTCGTCCGGTTGCGGGAAGCGTTCGTGTGAACCGGGAATTCGAACGAATTCGCAGCGACATACTGCGCAATCGCATCGACCAGGAGAAGCTCGTGGACGATGTCCGCAAAATGAGGGCCCGAATGCGCGAACAGCTCGACAAAAGCTCGAAAACGCAGTTTGATCTGAAGCAAGGCCGCGGCGGCATAGCCGACCTGGAATTCCTGGTGCAGTACCTGGCGCTGAAAAATGCCGGCGCCAAAGAAGCGGTTATTCACTATCGGGACAATATTCGGCAGCTGGGAACGTTAGGGGCGGCGAGGTGCCTGCCACAATCGGACGCGTCAGGACTGCAGGATATCTATCGCGACTACCGGGCACGGCTGCACCAGCTCGCGCTGAACCGAGCGCCGCCGCTGATCGACAACAGCGACTTTCTCCAGCACCGGGAATCCGTGATCGAGCTGTGGCAACGTGAATTGGGTCAAAGCGTCGGCAGCGACTGATAAATTCAAAGAGCGCGCCTGCATTCTCTGATCCATTTGACGAATTTCGCGCGTATAATTTTGACCCTCGACACAACCCACGAATGGTGACCGCATTGGCCGCAAAAGCCGGATCCGTGGATCAAAACCTGATCCCGGCGAACTCACAACACAGGTACGAGGTCCGCAGCCAGGACCTGCCACTGTCCTGCCCGATGTCTGGAATGTACCTGTGGAATTCGCACCCGAAAGTGTATTTACCGATCGAAGAAACGGGTGAAGCAAAATGCCCCTACTGCGGTGCCGAATACGTGCTCTCGGCGGCGGAAGACTGATGCATATCATCACAGGCGGTGCAGGCTTTATTGGTAGCAACCTGGTTCGCATGCTGGGCGAAAAGACAGGCGACGATATCGTTGTTGTTGATGATCTGAGCGATGGCCATAAATTTGTCAATATTGCCGATCTCCGCGTCGCAGATTATCTGGACGTTGACGAGTTTGCGACCCTGCTCGAGACGGATCCCGGTTACATGAAAAACGTTCAGTCTGTGCTGCACCAGGGCGCGTGCTCGGCGACCACCGAATGGGATGGTCGATACATGATGCAAAACAACTATGGCTACTCGAAAAATTTGCTGCATCATTGCCTTGATAAGAATATTCCGTATTTGTATGCGTCATCTGCAGCGGTTTACGGTGGGGCCAGGGAATTCGTCGAGTCTCCGGAAAACGAATTGCCACTGAACGTATACGGTTATTCCAAGTTGCTGTTCGACCAATATGTTCGGCGCGTGTCGCTGGAGGAGGGACAGCAGGTTGTTGGTTTGCGTTATTTCAACGTTTATGGTCCGCGGGAGCAGCACAAAGGGTCAATGGCCAGCGTCGCATTTCATTTCAACAATCAGATTCACGACAGCAACGAAGTTCGCCTGTTTGAAGGGTCAGGTGGATATGCGGACGGTGAGCAGCGTCGCGACTTCGTTTTCGTCGACGATATCTGCGCAGTTAATATGTGGTTTCTTGAGCATCGCGATGTCTCGGGAATATTCAATGCAGGCACCGGCAAGGCGCAGAGCTTCAACGATGTCGCTGATGCTGTCATCCAATGGCATGGCAAAGGCAAAAAGACCTATATACCGTTTCCGGAGCATCTCGAAGGCGCGTACCAAAGCTACACAGAGGCGGATCTCACGCAACTCAGGGCAGCTGGCTGCGATGTGCAGTTTCATGATGTCGCCGCGGGCGTCAGCGCCTATCTCGATTCGCTGGCCGGGTAAGACGCCGGACTGACCCGTGGACATGCAGCGCATTCTCGTTATCGGCCCATCCTGGGTGGGTGACATGATCATGGCGCAGTCATTGTTCATGCTGTTGCAGCAGCGTCAGCCCGGTTGCGTGATCGACGTGCTCGCGCCGGCGTGGTCAATTCCGGTAATCGCACGTATGCCGGAAGTGCGGCAGGGGCTTGCGCTGGATGTTGCCCACGGCGAGTTCGGTTTCAGAAAGCGACGGCGTCTCGGTCACGAACTGCGGGAAAATCACTACGATCGTGCGATTGTTCTGCCGCGCTCATTCAAGTCGGCGCTTGTCCCCTGGTTCGCAGGTATTCCCCGGCGCACGGGATTCCGTGGCGAAACACGCTACGGCCTGATTAACGACATGCGCGTGCTGGACAAGCAGCGACTTGACCAGACCGTAAAACGATTTGCAGCTCTGGGGATGGACCGGGACGAGCATCCCGATCAGTTGCCGCAGCCCGCGCTCAGGGTGTCATCGGACAATCAACAAGCTGCGATAAGCAGATTAAAGCTGTCGGCCGACAAGCCCGCCGTAGCATTGATGCCTGGTGCCGAATACGGTCCGGCCAAATGCTGGCCGCTGGCGTCCTACGCCAGGCTGGCGAAGCTACTGGATGATGCCGGTTATGCCGTCTGGGTGATGGGCTCCGCCAAGGACAAGGCGGCCGGGAGCGCGATTGCCGAGAGCGGCGCCGCGCAAAACCTGTGCGGCGAGACCAGCCTGGAGGATGCCATCGACTTGCTGGCCCACTGTCGTCACGCTGTTACCAACGATTCAGGATTAATGCACATGGCGGCTGCCGTTGGTACTCGTGTACACGCGATTTATGGCTCTTCAACGCCGGACTACACGCCGCCATTGACGGAGAACCGCGTCATTCACAGCCTGCGGCTCGATTGCAGCCCTTGTTTCAAGCGGGAATGTCCTCTGGGCCATCTGAATTGTCTGAACGGTATCGAACCGGAGGCAATATTTGCGAGCGTTCAAGACAATAGAAAAGAAGCTAACGTCTTATAAAAAGGCGGTAAAAACAGGTAATATCGCAAAACTTCCGATTTCATTGAATTTGTGTCCGTATAGTCCGAATTTCTTCAGAAAAAAATGGTATTTTTTTCTATCTCGAAAATCGTTAAATGTCGACAATATTTGATCAATTCGTCGCGAAAATCACGAAATGTGAAAAAACAACGAAAAAAGTGACGACATTTTCGACCTCATTGTTCGCTGTGAGACAGGGGGTGTCCGATCGCGCGCTACAATTTGGACAATATTGTGCCGATCGGGGTCGAAAGTGACGGCAAAATCCGCGAAAGTACAGAAAAACATAAGATTAGAAAAATATGTTATTGATCCAGGCGGGAACAACAGGCAAGGACATGTCTGCGTGGCCTGCCGCTGGCGACTGCGTTAGAATCGGCCGCCAGAAATTCACTTCGGAGTCCCCATGAGCCTGATCACTGTCCCTGTTTCCTATGGCGAGGTCGTCGACAAAATAACCATTCTGGAGATCAAGTCCGAGCGTATCGCCGATGTGGACAAAGTCAGGAATGTTCGCAATGAACTGCAAATGCTTGAATCCATCTGGACGGATGCGACGCAAGGCAAAGCAGATATCAGCGACGCGCGAGCGCGCCTCAAAGCAGTCAATGAAGAATTGTGGGATATCGAAGACCGAATTCGTGTTTGTGAATCACGCAAGGCCTTCGTTGACGAGTTCGTCGAACTGGCGCGTGCGGTGTATGTGACCAACGACAAGCGCGCGGACATCAAGAAGGAAATTAACCTGGCGCTGGGTTCGGAACTCGTGGAAGAAAAATCTTACGAAGATTATTCCTGAACAGATCGAAAAAAATTACGCTGACTTCGGGCCCGGATATTGCGCAACCCAGGCATCGAGTTTATCGATGACCTGTTCAACGGTGATGAGATCCATAACGCCATCTTCCTCAATCTTTGTACCCCAACGGATCTCGCTCGCGCTACGCTTCAGGTACTTCCGGGCTGCGGCGTCGTATTGGTCGACACACCATTGCAGTGAATTATACGGCCCGCTGCGACGAGGATTGCTGGCCGCGTGCAGACCCAGAACGTCAGTGCCCATGGCTGTGGCGATATGCATCGGGCCTGTATCGGGCGACAACAACAGATCGCATCGCCCCAGCAAAGCGGCCAGTCGCGTCAACGTGTCTTTGCCGGTGAGATTCATTACTTCCGTCTGCATGGCCGCAGCAACAGCCGCATTAAATTCCACTTCGAATTCGCCACGACCACCCGTGAGAATCACCTGCATGTCATGCCGATTCGCCGCGTGGTCGGCCACCTTCGCGTAACCGTCGATGCGCCAGTTGCGAAACCTGTGCGATGAAACCGGGCTGATGCAAAGCGTTAGTCGTTGCGGATCCACCTGCTGTTTCGCGTATGCCAGTTCCTCACTCGTCAGCGGAATGTCCCAGCGCGGCGTCGTTGACGGTACACCGAGGAGCGTAACGAACGAGCGCAATCCATCCAGCACGTGCTGCTCATCGACTGCTGGAATACGGTCGTTAATGAATAAACCGTGCAAGTCCTTCGCGCGCGCATGGTCATAACCGATACGTCGATCGGCGCTGATCGTTGCGCTGGCCAGGTTTGCTCGAAACGCGACCTGCATATGCAGCAGGACATCGAATCGCCGATTTTTCAGTTTTGAACGCAACCTGCGATACTCGGAAACGCCAGCAGATTTGTTGAAAATGATAAACTCGATGCCGGGGATATGCCCGAGCAACATTGCCTCGACTCTGCCGATAATCCAGGTAATTTTTGTATCGGGCCAGGTGTCCTGAATACTGCGAACAATCGCCAGCACATGGCAGGTATCACCGATCGCCGAAAGGCGAAGAATGCAAATGCTTTCAGGTGGTTTTTGACTGGACATACTGACAACTAATCACGGGAACCCAGGTTGACCGAGCTCATCAAAAAAACCCGACGGGGTGCCATCGTATACGATTCGGACATTTTCGACCAAGTGTCGGAAGATCTTTTCCGCCCACGTGGATGGCAAAGTGTTACGCCGGTGACGGGAGCGCTTCGCGCAGCAGGCCGCGGCAATACCTTGATCGTCAGTAACGGTGGCGACGAGTATGTGCTGCGCAAATTCGTGCGTGGTGGCCTGATTGGGCGACTGATCAAAGATACCTATTTCTGGAATGGCGAGGACGAGACGCGTTCGTTCGCTGAGTGGCGATTACTGTCGAAGCTGGTCAAAAAAGGCTTGAATGTGCCGATACCGGCTGCTGCCTGTTATCGACGCACGGCCATGTTCTATACGGCGGTTCTGCTGACTGTGCGCATCCCCGGCATCCGCTCGCTGGCAGAACGGCTGCTGCAGGCACCCGGATCAGAAGACTTCTGGCGTTCGCTGGGTATCGCTGTCTGCCGTGTGCATGCGGAAGATGTGTATCACGCGGACATGAATGCCTACAACATTCAACTGGATGAAAAGGATGAGGTCTGGATGCTTGATTTCGATCGTGGCCAGTTGTCGCCGACGGGCACCTGGAAACAGGAGACGTTAAGCCGATTGCATCGTTCTTTGAAAAAGATCAAGGAGCTTTCGCCAGAAGTGCATTTCGCGGAATCGGACTGGGAACAGTTTCTCGATGGTTATTTCAGCGAGTCCAGATCTGAATAAACATCCGGCAACGGTGCAGGTCGATTTTTGAATTTCTTGTGGATCCAGAAATACTGTTCCGGAAACTGGCGAATCTTGTCCTCGAGGATAGCAGTGAATCTCATCGTATCGACTTCGGCGTCATCGCCGGGAAACCCTTCCAGCGGTGGCAGAATGGTGAGCAGGTAGCTGCCATCTTCTAACCGGCGCGGAAAAAACGGTATAGCTACCGCCTTGCCGAGCTTGCCGAGCGTCGTTGTTGCCGTATTCGTCATCGCCGGAACACCAAAGAACGGCAGCAACGCGGACTGCTTCCCCCTGTAACTCTGGTCGGCGGCATACCAGACCGGTGTACCCTCGCGCAGGCTGCGTACCATGCTTTTGATGTCGTTCTTTTCTATGCCGCGCCTCGCTGACAATTCACGGCCGCGCAGCAGGAATTCTGTAATGAACTCGCTGCGATTCTTGCGGTAGACCCCATCGTAAGCCGGCCCATGAATCTTGAGAACACGCCCCACTATTTCCAACGTTGTAAAATGTGCGCTGAGCAGTATGACGCCTTTGCCTTCGGCAGCGTGTTTGCGCAAGTGCTCGATGCCTTCGATCTTCATGAGTGAATCCAGCTCATCATCGGATGCCCATTGTCCCAGGGCCATTTCGACAAGCGACGCACCCAGCGCCTCAAAATGGGCAAGCGCCAGCGCATCACGTTCATCGGCACTCATTTCGGGGAAACACAGCTCTATATTTCGGCGAGTGATCGCGCGCCTTGACGGCGATATACGGTGGCCGATTCGGCCGAGTGCAAAACCGACATTAAGCCGCGTTCGATGGGGCAACAGGCATATCAGCCGCAATAACCCCAGCGCCAACCAGGCAGGCCAGTAATTCGGGGTCCAAAAATGAGTTAAGGGTCGACGTTCGGTCTTTTTCATTCGCGCAATGCTACTCCGACATGCCGTCGATGTAGTCGTCGATCTGCGCCTCCTTTTCGCGATCGTGGCTCAGAGCATCAGACACGTCACTCTGCGGCGCATCGCTCGTCTCAATGGCGATATGAAATGCGGCAAACCCGGGCATGACGACCTGGTTTCTTGCCATGCCAACGATTCGTCCTGAGTACGGCGCGTAAACATGCGTGCTGGCGTTATTCATGGGATCGGTAATCGTGCCGAGCAGGTCACCTTCCTTAACCTTGCCACCGAGGTTCACGTCGACCAGCAAAATGCCGCCTTGATCTGCTCGAACCCAGGTTGACTGGTAATAAACCGGCTCGGGTTCTCCCCAGAAACTGGCTTTCTTCCGCATGCCAAGGGTGTTCAGTAGCGTCTCTATTCCCCTGACGCCGTGCTTTACTTCCTCAAGTTCAAGTACCGAGGGGCCGCCTGCTTCAAGTGTCACCGCGGGAATGCCCGCCTCCGTTGCAGCGGCCCGTAATGTTCCGGCGGCCGGCGTACTGTGAAGAACGACAGTCGCCCCGAAACCCAGTGTCAATGTTCGAATATCCGGGTTTGTCAGGTCGGCCCGAAGTTGCGGCAAATTGGCACGTTCAAACGAACCCGTGTGTAAGTCGACCAGCGCGTCGCAATGCGACACGATCTGGTTGAAAAATGAATACGCAATACGCGACGCGGCGCTGCCGCCATCGTTACCCGGGAAGTATCGATTCAGGTCGCGCCGGTCAGGCAGGTAACGCGAGCCACGTCTAAAACCCTGCAGGTTTACGATGGGTACGCCAATAACGGCGCCCGAAAGTTTGGCCGGGTCCAGGTTATGCATCACGCGGCGTACCATTTCGATACCGTTTAATTCGTCGCCGTGAACGGCAGCGGTCAGGCACAAGGTTGGTCCCGGCGAGCGACCGTTGACGACGATGACCGGAGTGGATACCGGTACGCCTTCGAACAATTGAGTCGCAGACCACGACAATCGTTGATAGGTTCCGGGCGGAATATGTGCTTTGAGTAACTGGATTGATCCCGACATCTCATGGGATTCAGCGGCTACGGTCACTGCATCGGCAAGTGCAACGTCATCGCTGCTCGGAATTTCCTCGCCCGGTATTTCAACCGCAGCGACGTCTTCCTCCACCGGCACGGAACGCGGTTCGGCCTCAAGAGTCGAATCCTCTAACGACAGCGGCTCGTCATCCGGTTCGTCCGCTGCCTCGTTCGCAACACTATTTTGTCCGGATAGCACTACGGCAAGGGCTAGCGCCCGCCATAGGGATGTCATCATTTTTTGAGATAATGTCTTCATTGTGTGGTGGTCCGGGAGCATTCGTGGCTTCCAGCTGGACCAAAAATACCTTATAAGGGGTTAACTTTCTGTGAACTATTCAAGTAATTAGGGTTCTTTTCTCGATTGAAACCGCATTTCCCACAAATGACAAGTATTAAATACTCGATTTCCCTGCTGGTTGCGCTAATGCTCGTCTCAACGTCATCCGTCTTGGCCAGCGACGTTTTGTTCCCGAAACCGCCAGAACTTGAGCGCGACGTTGATTTCTGGGTCGGAATCTTCACCAAATACTCAACGGATGAGGGCGTGTTGCACGACAATCGCAATCTGGCCGTTGTGTATGAAATTGTGCCCATGCCGGCGACCGTTGGCCGCAAAGAAAGAAACCGGCGTGCGCAATCTCGTCGCAAACACTACCAGGCAATACTGCGTACGCTGGCGAGAGGCAAACGGGACAAACTGAGCGCGGAGGAGCAACGTGTCCTGAATTTGTGGCCGGACAGCGTCAGTAACAGCGAACTCACCGCGGCAGTCGGCAGAATCCGCTTCCAGCATGGTCTCTCGGATCGCTTTCGGGAAGGACTGATTCGGTCAGGGCGCTGGCGCGCGCACGTCGAAAATGAATTAAACAAGCTGGGCGTGCCGGTCGATCTGGCCGCGTTGCCGCATGTTGAGTCGTCCTACAACCCGGAAGCACGATCACACGTGGGCGCGTCCGGGATCTGGCAATTTACAAGAAGTACGGGGCGACGATTCATGCAAGTCGACCATGTACTTGACGAGCGTAACGATCCTTTTTTAGCGACAGAAGCTGCCGCAAAACTGCTCGCCTACAATTACTCCATCACAGGTAACTGGCCGATGGCGATCACTGCCTACAATCATGGCTTGTCCGGCGCCAGGCGTGCGATGCGACAATTCGGTGATACCGAGTACGCGAAGATTCTGCGGGAATATCGAGGCCGCACCTTTGGCTTCGCCTCGCGAAACTTCTATGTTGCGTTTCTTGCTGCACGGCACGTCGATCAGAATTCGAGCACCTACTTTCCGGGCGCTGTGCCGGAGACACCCATTGACTACCAGTTGCACAGGCTGGCTGCATACGTGTCGTCAAGAAGTATTTCAGATGCACTTGGCATTAGCGAACGAGACCTGCGGCAATACAATCCCGCGCTGCAGCAGACAATCTTCCAGGGGAGCAAGTACCTGCCAAAGTCGTTCCAGGTACGGATTCCGGCCTATCGGCTGTCTACACCGATCGATGAACTGGTGGCGACTATCTCGGCCGACAAGCGTTTTGACGAGCAACTGCCGGATCTTTTCCACACCGTCGCACGTGGCGATACTTTGTCCGAGATAGCGACCGAATATGGTACCCGGGTATCAACGCTGGTTGCCCTGAATAGCATCGGCAGCCGACACCGAATTCGTATCGGCCAGCGCCTGCGTTTGCCGGCGGCGGGGCCGGCACCGGAGATCGTTGCGAGAAAAGCGGAGGAAGCAGGTCAGAAACCGCCCGTTATCGTCGCAGAGATGACGCCAATCGTCGACGAAGCGCCGGCGCCCGAAATTGATGAAGCGCCGCTCGATATTGGCGCAATAGCGGACGACTTCGCAGCTACGGTGCGAAGCACGATACAGACATCCTTGTTGTCCGATCCCAGTGACTACACGGTCGCTGCGGATCAGACCATTGAGGTTCATCCATTGGAAACTCTGGGCCACTTCGCGGACTGGCTTGGCATTAAGACGCAACGATTGAGGGATATCAACGGACTGGCATTTCGAACACCGGTCGAACTGGGACAGCGTATCAAGCTGGACCTGAGCAAGGTCGACGCGGCCGCGTTTGAACAGTTGCGTAGCGAATATCATCAACAATTGCAGGATGTTTTCTTTCGTACGCATACCATCACCGGCATCCGGGAACACGTAATTCGCCGTGGTGAGTCCGTCTGGATTTTGTCCTTGCGGCAGTACGACGTTCCCATATGGCTATTTCGCCAATATAACCCGGCGTTGGACCTGCATACAGTTCAGCCGGGGACCAAAATAAACTTTCCGTTGCTTACGGAAAACAGCGGGGCTTAAGCACCATGTCGCCGGTTACAAAGCGGATTGCGTTGCGAATGCTGCCGGTAATCGTCATTACGGTTGCGGCAATGATTTTTGCTGCGTCGGTGGAGCGGAGTGGCGCCTATTTGGGCCGCAACCTGCTTCCCTTGCTGGCAGTTATTGCGCTATCGGCGTTCACGCTGTTTCGGGGCAATGGAAAATGGACCGGCGGTGGCTGGCGCCTGCCATTGGCTACCTTCGGATTTGCTATACCCGCTATGGGCCTGTCGTTGTACCTGCACTATGGATATTCTGTGGATCTCGATGGAATGGTGAGCGAGTCGGTATTTCCACAGGAGCTGTTCCGGTATCTTCCGCTGTACACGAGTATCGCGGGCACGATTGGATTCGCAATCGGATGGATTGTGGGCAAAAACGTCTGATATTCTTCGCAGAGCTAACTTGCTGGAGCTTTAAAAAATGCACCATCTCCTGAGTCGTCGACCGAAGCATGGATCCTCGCTCGTTGCTTTAATGATGTTGTCCGTTATGGCAGCGAACGTCGCAATCGCGGACGTTGACTTTCCAGTTGCCGACAAGGTTGTCGTTGAAAAAGAAAAGCGAAAGCTGCACCTGCTTAAAGATGGGTCCCCGTTTCGCTCATTCGATATTGCGCTGGGCATGTACCCGGTTGGTGACAAACTCACTGAAGGCGACCAAAAGACACCCGAAGGACTTTATTCCCTGGATATGCGTAATCCGGACAGTGATTTTTTTCTGTCGATCCATCTGTCCTACCCGAACGCGAGAGACCGGCGCGATGCCCGCAGCCGGGGGCTTGATCCTGGCGGGCAGATCATGATTCACGGTCAACCCAATAACCCCACCTATTCCGAGGCGTACTATGCCAAGGAAGACTGGACCAATGGATGCATTGCGGTATCCAATTCCGACATGATCGATATCTGGTTGATGACGCCGGACAACGTTCAGATAGAAATCCGGCCTTAGCGGCCCGATGACGAGACCAGCGGTGTCTTCAAAAATTCACGCCAGCAGTACGATACGTATTGATTCGAACCAGACCGTCGACGCCGAAGTATGGCCGGAAGGCAGCCTGGAGGTTTTGTCGCAGGTTGAGGCCGACCAGCTTCGGAACCATGGAGAAGGCGGCCTTTATCCCCTGTTGAGGCGATGCATGCTGGCGGTGCTTAATTCCGGCGGCGTCACCGACGATGCCCGGGCGGTACTGACGAAATACGAAGGTTTCAGCGTTGGATTTCAGCAACAGGACCGGGGTCTAAAACTAATTTTGAAAAACGCACCGGCGTCCGCATTCGTCGATGGCGTGATGATCCGGGGGATACGTGAACAATTATTCGCCGTTCTTCGAGATATCGTTTTCACCAATAACGAAATCCGTGAAAGTGGCCAGTTCGACCTGAAAACGTCGGACAGCATTACAAACGCTGTTTTCCACATTCTGCGCAATGCGGGCATCGTTCGAACACCCGCGGTGCCGAATCTCGTTGTATGTTGGGGTGGGCACGCGATAAGCCGACAGGAATACGATTACACAAAGAAAGTGGGGTACGAGCTTGGCCTGAGAAATCTCAATGTTTGTACCGGCTGTGGACCTGGCGCAATGAAAGGTCCGATGAAAGGCGCAACGATCGGCCACGCAAAACAGCGCATAGGCGATGGGCGATATATCGGTATCACCGAGCCGGGGATAATCGCGGCAGAGTCACCGAATCCGATCGTCAATTCCCTGGTCATCTTGCCGGATATGGAAAAACGCCTGGAAGCATTCGTCCGGACCGGTCACGGCATTGTCGTTTTTCCGGGAGGCGTCGGAACAGCCGAAGAAATATTGTATTTGCTGGGTATTCTTCTGCATCCGGAAAACAGCGACATGTCATTGCCGATGATTCTAACCGGGCCCCCGAAGAGCGAGCCTTATTTCAGACAGATCGACGAATTTATCGGCGCTACGTTGGGCGAAGAAGCGCAGCAACGTTACTCGATCATCATTGATAATCCCGAACAGGTTGCCAGAGAGATGCTGAGCGGCTTGGCTGCCGTCAGGCAGTTTCGACAACAGCACAGCGACGCGTTTTATTACAATTGGCGCCTGCATATCGACAGTGACTTCCAGATACCGTTCCAGGCAACTCACGAAAACATGCGTGCGCTGGACATAAATGATGGACAGCCCGTGCATACCTTGGCGGCCAATCTGAGGCGAGTTTTTTCGGGCATTGTCTCGGGCAATGTGCGCGAAGATACCATCGCCGCCATTGATGAGAAGGGACCGTTCGAGATATGTGCATCGCACGACATCATGAGATTGCTGGATAAGCTGCTGGCGGCCTTTGTCGCGGATGGGCGCATGAAGCTTGAAAGCAAGCGGTATAGGCCCTGCTATAAGGTTCTGGAGTCCGTCATTAAGTAAAAACGCGACGTAACATATTGTTGTTATTATGAAAAATGCCGGTTTGCACTGTGATCCAGTTCCTGTGCCCGGAGACCGACAATATGTAGCATTTGCTCAAAGGATGTCACGAGCAAACTCAGATGCAGGATAGCAAAGAGACCAAGTGGGCCAGCGATATCGGCGACGAACCGTCTGCCGAAGACCAGGCGCAGGAAAAGGAATTCAACTCCCGGCAGGAAGCGGCAAATGAGTCCGATGGCTGGCAGCAATACCGCCGGTGGATTTCAAAAGCACCCGCACCTCGAGGCAGGCGCTCAGGTGTCGATCCTTCAATCTACACCTGGAAAGGCTATCGAAACTGGTCCGAGCAGATCAAACGGAACTGGTCTGACTCCTAGGTAAGACTCCTAAGTAAACTGGCATCGTCTGAATCCCGGACAACACGCCCATAAATTCCACAATTTATTTTTGCGAGCAACATTGATTTGCTTCGCATTTCTGTGCGCCAAAATCGCTGCTGTATTATGTCGCGACGAGGCGTGCAGTATTTCGCACTCTGAGTGCTGGAAAGCGGTACGGGTTCTCTGTTTCGAAAGAAAAACACCGTTCGTTTCGATTTCTAAATCAAGCTGTGATCTGTCTCACGGTGGCGCGGAATCCAGGGGATTATAGTGTTTCTCACTGGGTTACTAAGAATGCAAACAGGGATGTATGTCAAACAAGAACTCACAAAGTGATTCCCCCATCGGGGCATTGAAAAGCGAATCAGCACGGCAACGCTGGGAATTGTTTCACCGCGCAATTGCGCACGCGAAACAGTCAAATTCCAGCGCCATGCAGGACACTGACAGCTCATCGGAAGAGCCGAAGCCAGCCGGTCCGATCCTGACGATCGTGGGCTAATGGAACGCCTGGTTCAATACCTGGACGATCTCGAAGATATCTACTTCGCTACTGCGTTATTGATGGAGCGCGTGCGACGCGCAATACAGGTCATCGCGCTCCTGGCGATATCGTTCACCTTCCAGTTTCTTGGCATCCTTCTCGCTCTCAGCCAGCCACCGCTGGCCGTGGCTGTAGTCAGCCTGACCGTCGTAGGAATGCTGTACCGCTCTGTTACGGGCGGCCAAACGGCACATTCGCCCGCCCGCTAATTCTCCCCGGCGTATCAGTGACTTGATTTACTGAGATTTGCCACTATGGTGTCTGTCGATCGCGGCCATCGTCCAGGTAGCTGCAAACCACATCGGGAGAAAAACGTGAGCGCAAACGCGAACCGCGAGACACTGGGGTTCCAGACAGAGGTTCGTCAGTTATTGCAGCTGATGATCCATTCCTTGTACAGCAACAAGGAAATATTCCTTCGTGAGTTGATTTCAAATGCCTCTGATGCGGCGGACAAGCTGCGCTTCGAATCGCTCGCAACACCGGAGCTGCAGGACGGTGATACGGAACTCTCTATTCGGGTTGAATATGACACCGAAGCAAAAACGCTGTCTGTCATCGATAACGGCATCGGAATGTCTCGCGATGAACTGATCGATAATCTCGGTACGATCGCGAAATCGGGCACGGCCGAATTCCTGACACAAATGACCGGCGATGAGCAGAAGGACGCCCAGCTGATCGGCCAGTTCGGGGTCGGATTCTACTCGGCTTTTATCGTCGCGGATAAAGTCGTGGTGGAATCCAGGCGTGCAGGACTTGCTGCAGATGATGCTGTGCGCTGGGAATCCGACGGGCAGGGTGAGTTTACGATTGAACAAACTGAGCGGGAAGCGCGAGGAACAAGCGTAACCTTGCACCTTAAGGACAGTGAATCCGAGTTCGCAGAGGCAATGCGCCTGGAAACTCTCATTCGCAAATACTCGGACCACATCGCATTTCCAGTCGTTCTGGCGAATTCGGCAGATGCCGACGCCGAAACCAAAACCGTCAACTCCGCAACCGCTCTCTGGACGCGCTCGCGCTCGGAAATTTCGGACGACGAATATAAAGAATTTTACAAACACCTGTCACATGACTTCGCAGATCCGGTCAGCTGGAGCCACAATCGGGTCGAGGGCAAACGTGAGTACACGAGCCTGCTGTACATACCGTCAAACGCACCGTTCGATTTGTGGAATCGGGAGGCGCCGCGAGGTCTGAAGTTGTACGTGCAGCGGGTATTCATTATGGATGACGCGGAGCGATTTCTGCCGCTGTATCTGCGATTTGTCAAAGGCATCGTGGATTCTGCAGACCTGCCGCTGAATGTTTCGCGCGAGCTACTGCAAAAGAACCCGGAGCTTGATGCGATGCGTGGTGCTCTGACCCGGCGCGTGCTGGATATGCTGAATAAATTGTCTGTTGCCGGCGGTGAGGAGTACGCGAATTTCTGGAAGCAATTTGGCCAGGTCATTAAGGAGGGTGTGGTCGAAGATCAGGCAAATGCGGACAAGCTGCTGAAGCTGCTGCGGTTTGCGACAACGCATGGCGATGGCGAATTGCAGGATCAGTCACTCAGCGACTACGTTGCGCGGGCAAAAGACGATCAGGACAAGATCTACTACATACTTGCAGAAAACCACGCGACGGCATCGTCAAGCCCGCATCTGGAACAGCTGCGTGACAAGGGCATTGAGGTGCTGTTGTTGTCTGATCGCATCGATCCGTGGATGGTGGATCATTTTCCCGAATTCGAAGGCAAGGCGTTTCAGGATGTCGGCCGGGGTCTGTTGTCCTTGCCCGAAGGTGACGGCGAGATTACCCAGGATGCGATGAACGACGAGCACAAGCCGTTTCTGAAGAAAATGCGCAAGGTACTCAAGGACCGGGTCGAGACGGTAAACGTCAGCCAGCGACTGGTCGATTCACCCGCGTGTGTGGTTGCCGCAGATCAGGATCTTGCGCCCCAACTCAGGCGCATGCTGGAGGCGAGCGGCCAGGCATTGCCGGAGTCGAAGCCGATTCTCGAAGTAAACGTCGAGCACCCGTTGGTGAAACGACTTTCAGGTGAATCCGACGACAAACGGTTCGGCGATCTGACAAATATCGTGCTGGATCATGCGCTCCTGTCTGATGGCACGTCGCTGGAAAATCCTGCCGACTATGTTCGTCGCATGAACTCTCTGCTGCTTGACCTTGATTCGGACTGAGGTTCGGCCGTCAATCTGTTATTCTGCGCGTCGATCAAGGAATCGCCATGTCTGAAAATAATCCCGATGAGCTCAGGAAGCGTTTGAGTGACGAGCAGTTTGAGGTCACGCAAAACAAAGCGACCGAACGTGCATTCACAGGCAAATACCTGGATAACAAGGATCATGGCATGTATTCCTGCCTGTGTTGTGGTGCCGACCTGTTCAGCTCCGACCACAAGTACGACTCGGGTTCGGGCTGGCCAAGCTTTTGGTTACCGCTTGCAGGCGATAACGTGCGCACGGTCCGCGACACAAGCCATGGCATGATTCGCGACGAGGTGGTCTGCAATCATTGCGACGCGCATCTAGGTCACGTGTTCGAAGACGGGCCGCAGCCCTCGGGTATGCGTTATTGCATTAACTCGGCGTCACTGGATTTCAAAAACAAGGAATAAGAGGCAAACATTCATGAAGACATTTCGATTGGCCACCATTACTGCTGTTGGCCTGGTATTAGCCGCTTGCGGACAAAAACAAGACGAATCAACGGTCCAGCCCGTCGCTGACGAGCCGACTTGCAGCGCAAAGGCGGTAAGCGATGTGCAGGCGGTTGAAATTACGCCGGGACTGGTAAGTCGAACGCTCACTACCGGGTGTGGCAATGCTGCAACCGCGGGCCAGATTGCCGTCGTTCATTACACGGGATGGTTGCTCGATAGCGAGGCCCCGAATCGTCGTGGCAACAAGTTCGACAGCTCGGTCGATCGCAATCAGCATTTCGAATTTCCGCTGGGCGGCGGCCGTGTGATCAAAGGCTGGGATCAGGGCGTTGTGGGCATGACGATCGGCGAAGTTCGCGAGCTAACAATTGCGCCGGAAATGGCGTACGGCGATCGTGATATAGGCGTTATACCGCCGGGCTCGACGCTAATATTCGAAGTTGAGCTGTTTGATCTGAAAGGCGCGCAGCCGCCGGCAGAACCGCCTACGACGGAGTGACCTTAAGGGGTCGGCTCGTCAGAATGGTGTTTTTCGTATTGCAGGGTCCGGGCCTGACCGACCCAGTCTTCCCGATAGATCCTGCTGCGAAACCCTTTTAGTTGTTGGGCGACGCGATCGATATCGTATTCGCTCATTTCTGCAATCTGGTTGAATCGATAAATCCCCAGATTATTCAACGTTTTCTCTATAGCAGGGCCGACACCTTTGATTTTTTTGAGGTTATCCTGAGTTTCGGAATCCACTCCGTATTCTTCACTGAGAATATTGGGAAACGCATCGTCTTCATGATCTTCGCCGTTCTCACCGGCAAGGCTACGCGGTGCTTCTGCGTCCTCTTCGAGCCCATCGTCACTGTATTCTGTCGCTTCGTCCGGCGAATCTGCATCGTTGGCGGGCTCATCGTCCGCCCGATCATCGGCCTGGCTGTCGAAAATGCCAGCGGCAAGCACAGACGTTTCGGTGTGCGGTTCGTTTGACGCATCCAGTCCGTCGGGTAACGAGCTTGAGTCAACCGGTTCAATGCGTGTGTGCTCACCCTGGGACATTCCTTCGAGCGTCGCAATATGGTCGGTTGCTTTCTGCAATTCGACTTCGAGTTGTTGCGCTTCAAGATCGCGTTGACGATATCGCTCAACCAGCGGGGGCACTCGATCCTGCCAGTTCGTGAGTTCCTGCTTTAGTTTGGTGATGGCATCGTCTTTTTCTTTGAGCAACGTCGATGTTGCGTCGTCGCGTGCCGTACTGGAACTTGCGTTCGATTTCAGTTTGTCCCGTTGCACGACCGCGACTTCGAGATTGCTGCGAATCTCTTTCATCTGTCGCTGCATATCATCGCGACGGGTAAATGCTTCTTTCAGGGAATCCGAAAGTTCCTTGGCGCGGTTCTTGGCATCCTTGTTGGACGCCTGGTATTGGCTGATCTGTTCCATCAGACTTTTGTTTTGTTGCGCCAGCCTGTCGTGCTCCGTCTGCCGCGAATCGATTTGTGCCTGCCAACCGGCATTGACCGCCTCTTTTTCGCGATTGCTTCGTCCGCTTCTGAAAATCCAGCCAAGTACAATGCCGGCCAGAACGGCGGCCGCCAGCAAGGCAATGTGCAGAAGCGTCAATTCAGGCATGTTCAGCTACCTGATTTCCTGATCCCTGTCCGGTTGTCATGAAGCCAGCCTGGTCTTATTCATTTCCACCAGGACTTCCTGTATTTGTGCCACTGACCAGTCTATCTGCTCTTGCGTAATTACCAACGGGGGCGCGAGCCGAACAACGGTCTCATGTGTTTCCTTGCTCAACATCCCTCTGTCCATCAACACCTCCACGACTTCCCGTGCGCTGGCCAATGTCGGGTCGATTTCGATTCCGATGAACAACCCTGTACCGCGAACATCGGCGATAAGCGGGCTGTCAATGGCCTTCAATGCATTCAGCAAGTATTTTCCCAGGGAGGCGCTACGGCCTGGCAGGTCTTCCTCAATCAGGATATCCAGGGCTTCCTTGCCTATCGCAGCTGCAAGCGGATTGCCGCCGAACGTGCTGCCGTGATCGCCCGGTGTAAATAACTCCATAATTTCGCGTTTGGCAAGAAACATTGACACGGGGAAGATGCCGCCACCGAGCGCTTTGCCGAGAATGAGTCCGTCAGGCACGACCCCCTCGTGCTCGCAAGCGAGCAACTTGCCGGTACGCCCGAGGCCGGTCTGGATCTCGTCAGCAATGAGCAAAACGTTGTGTTTCTTGCATAGCGCCTGGCAGGCTTTGAGATAGCCTGTCGGTGGTATAACGATCCCACCTTCGCCCTGAATTGGCTCGACCAGGAACGCCGCCGTGTTTTTTGTGATCTGCTTTTCGAGATCGTCAATGTTGCCGTACTCGGCCAGCTTGAAACCGCCCGGGAACGGCCCGAAGTTTCTCTGGTACTGCGGCTCATCGGACATGGCAACAACGGCAATCGTACGGCCGTGAAAATTACCCGTGCAGGCTATGATCTCCGCCTTGTCCTGCTCGACACCCTTGATCTCGTAGGCCCATTTTCGTGCCGCCTTTAGAGCCGTTTCGACCGCTTCGGCACCGGTATTCATTGGGAGAGCCATGTCCTGCCCGGTTAATTCGCACGCCCGCTGCAGAAATGGACCGAGCTTGTCGGTATAGAACGCGCGCGACACGATGTTGAGCAGGCCGGACTGGTGCTTAAGTACGTTAATTAATCGCGGGTGCGAGTGGCCGTGACTGACGGCTGAGTACGCACTCATCATGTCCAGATACTTATTGCCTTTATTGTCCCAGACGTAAACGCCCTCGCCGCGGGTCAGGACCACCGGCAGCGGGTGATAGTTGTGTGCGCAATAGCGACTTTCAAGCTCGATCTCTGAACTCATGACAGTAATCTCAGAATGTGATGCAACCTGAAAGCCTATCAGGCGATAGCATAAGGTTATAATTTTACAGTAATAATAGACACATACGCCAGTCGCGCCGGCCGAAAATAGAGATCAAGACACTCACTGATAACAGCGCGGTATACTCCCGGGCTACTTCATAATCGTGAAATCATCGACACAGAGTTCCTGATGCAGCACGGCCCAACAACGAATTCCCTGCTCATTGATGGTCCTGCAGGCCCGCTGGAGGTTCTGCTGGAAATGCCAAAAAGCCGGGAACCGGTCGGTTCCGTGGTCATATGTCACCCGCACCCGGTGCACGGCGGTACCATGCATAACAAGGTGGTACATACCTTGTCGCGAGCATTTCTGTCCCGGAATTTCGCAACGTTAAGATTCAACTTTCGCGGCGTGGGAAAAAGTGAGGGTACGTTCGACGATGGTAAAGGTGAATTGCAGGACGTTTTAGCGGCCGTCGATTGGATCAGGAATCGCTATCCCACCGGCCCGTCGTGGCTCGCTGGATTTTCGTTCGGTGGCGCCATGGCGATTCATGCGGCGGTCGCGTTGTCTGCGTCAGGAATTGTCAGCATCGCTCCGGCAACGTCCCGTTTTGCGGCTGAACTGGAAAATCAACCGACCTGCCCCTGGTTGATCGTGCAAGGTGACCAGGACGAGCTGGTCGATATCAACGAGACCATCGAGTATGTGAACGGCTTGAGTCCAGGTCCGCAGTTGTCGGTGTTTCCACAGGGCGATCATTTCTTTCACGGGCGCCTGGTCGAACTGCGGGAGACGGTAGCCGATTTTATTAAATCCAACGTCTAGCTCAAAAAAAAACCGGGGACAAGCCCCGGTTCTTCGTGGTCAAGTCAGCAAAGACTCAGACCATGTCTTTCAGACCTTTCAACGCCGCAACCTTAACTGTTTTGGACGCAGGCTTGGCCTTGAACATCATTTCTTCACCAGTAAAAGGATTCACACCCTTTCTTGCCTTGGTAGCTGGTTTCTTCACGACGCGCATTTTCAAGAGTCCCGGTACCGTGAACAAGCCCGGTCCGCCGCGTCCGCCCAGATTCTTCTTAATCTGTCCGGAGAGAGATTCAAATACGGCGGCGACATCTTTCTTGGTAAGTCCGGTGTCGTCCGCGATCTTGGTGTAAATTTCCGATTTGGTTGGCGGCTTCTTCGTGTTGCCTGCCGATTTATTTGCTGCCATGAAAAAATGACTCCTAGTCAATAAAGTTGAGACAAAAAAACGGGCTGGTCCAAAGTCGGACCTGGCCCGTTTTCGCCGCGCGACGATAACACAGGACTTATGAACGGGTAAATCGAAAATTAGCGATTGTCCTGCAAATAAAGGGTAATTCCTGAAATATTCGCTTGGACGATCGCAGCGGTTAACGGAAGCCTGGTGCTAGTCAGAATAGAACTGTCTCTTGAACCTGACATCTGACGGTTGTTTTTCGCCCTCAGGCTGTACGCTGATATCAAAGACCAGCGTTTCACGATTCGCCACCGGTGTTTCGCCGATGTAATAAATCGCATCCTGTTCCTGGATCCGCCGCATGACGATATTTTTTAGCTGGCCGGTGAGGTTCACTGTTTTGACTGTGACGTCGCCAGAAACGGGCATATTGCCGTTCTTTTCGATAATCGAGATATTCAGCATCGCTCGATTCTTGCTGCGGATGATGTTGTATGCGCGTGCTACTTCGGGAGGCAGCTGATCTGTGGACTGGGCGCTGAAATGTACAACGTGATTCCCGATATCTGCGAAAGTCGACTCGACGGGCTGTGCTTCCGGTACTGAGGTTTCGCCGCCGCCGCATGCGGCCAGCAATCCAAAAAGTGACAGAACGATTGCGGTATTCTTAAGATTCATTCTCGCATTTCCCCCGAGGCCAGACTGTTAGCTACTGCCTAAACTATAGCCGATTGCCGCGACATGTCCTATTCCTGTCAGCTCGGATGCGCGAAGGGGAGGTCTCAACGGGCCATTGGCGCAAGGTCTGCCAGGATCATGTTCAGGGCCAATAGCAGCACAATAACGATATAGGCGGATATATCCACGACACCAAGCGGCGGAATGATCTTGCGCACCGGTCGCATCAGCGGTTCGGTGAGATCGGCCAGCATGTCGGAAATAGGGCCGAAATAACGCCCGATCAGGCTCAGCACAACCCGCACGATAATGGCCACGATAAACAGCATTACGCTGAGCATCGCCAGTTGCACAAGCGACTGGAACGCGAGCGTTAATAGCAAATTGATGCTCGATATCGCCTCAAAGCCAACTGCACCCTGTGAGAACGTCCTGAGGGACAGGATCAGGTAGGAGACGACAAACTGGATGACAAATGCAATCAGCACTGTTGCGGTGTCCACTCGTCCGAAAGACGGAACGTATCGACGCACCGGGTTCACCAGGGGCGACGTATAACGCATTACACCTTGTGCCACCGGGTTACTGAAGTTCGCACGCAAGAATGGCAGCCAGAATCGCAGCAATAGAATCAGGAGATACAATCGCGAAAAAGTATCCAGCAGAAAGATCAGGGCATTGGTCATTCGTTCTCGTCCGCTCTTTTTGACAGTTCAATGGACCGGTTTTTCGCGGCTTCGATTGCGTCATCAAAGATACCACGTACATTTGCAGCGTCGAGTCGCTCGAACGCTGCGGTTGTGGTTCCGCCCGGTGATCGTACCCGCTCGATAAGCGAGGACATCGATTCCGGCGCCGCCGCCGCCAGTGTTGCAGCACCGCGCGCTGTTTCTACAGCGAGCGTTCGCGCGGTGTCAGAATCAATGCCAAGGCGCACAGCAGACTGGATCATGGCGTCGATCAAGAGATAAAAATAGGCCGGGCCGGTACCTGATACCGCCGTTACTGCGTCCAGCAGGGACTCGTCGTCGACCCACACAGCCTGGCCGACCGCCAGCATTACTTTTTCCGCAAGAATGCGGCCCAGTTCATCGGTGCGGTCATTCGCGAACAACGCCGAAATGCCCTGGTCAACAAGCGCCGGTTGATTGGGCATAACGCGCACGATCTCCAGGTTGCCGCCGAGCCATCGATCGATGTCGTCAACACGCGGACCAGCCGCGATGGATATCACCAGCGGTTTCTGTTTCTGAGCACTGTTTTCTATCCCGTTGCAGACTAACTTGAGGATTTGCGGTTTAACCGCAAGCAGCAGTGTGCCTGCTTCGGCAACAACCGCATTGTTGTCGCTACTGATGGTCGAGCCCGGAAATTCCGTTTCCAGGATGGCGCGCTGTTCCTGCAGCGGCTCGGCAATCAAAACGTGTGCGGCGTCGTAGCCGCTCCTGATCAGGCCGCCGGCAATGGCGCGTGCCATGTTGCCGCCGCCGATAATTGCGATGTTGTTTCTGGTCATTTATGAATTACGTGTTGTGTAGGTCCAATCCGGCATTGCCAATATCGACACTCCGGTCATGTTTTCCTCGGGCCGAATAGTGCGGTGCCGATTCTGACGATTGTCGCTCCCTCATGTATAGCAGGAACGAAGTCGCTGGTCATGCCCATCGACAAGGTATCCAGATCAATGCCTGATTTGGCAAGGCTTTCGGACAGCTCGCGCGTCCGCGCAAATGGCTCACGCTGCTCGTCAGGACTCTCGCGAATTGCCGGAATACACATCAGGCCGCGCAAACGAAGTCTCGGCAATGCCTCGATTGACTGAGCAAGTTGCAGGGCATCGTTCGCTTTGATGCCGGACTTGCCTTCCTCTTCATCAATATTGACCTCAATACAGATATTGAGCTCATCCGCGTAATACGGTCGCTGCTTGCTGAGCCGTTCCGCGATTTTGAGCCGGTCGACCGTGTGTACCCATGCGAAATTCTCCGCAATCACGCGGGTCTTGTTGCTCTGTATGTGTCCGATGAAGTGCCAGATCAGGTCGTCACGACCGGTTGCCGCCATTTTCTCCACGCCCTCTTTGGCAAAGTTCTCACCGAAGTCCCGCTGGCCGGCTGAGACCGCCTCAAGCACCGTTTCAGGGCTCTGGGTCTTGCTGGCAGCCAGCAAGTGAACGGCGTCCGGGCTCCGCCCAGCCTCCACAGCAGCTTTAGCCAGCAAATCTTGGATTTTTCGAAAGTTTTCCGTGACTCTTATCACGTTTTGCTCCGGGTGCTCCGCTATACTAGGCTCCGATCAAGCCCAAGTTATGGTAAGTCCGACCGATTATTTTGAGGGAGAATTATGGCCGTCGACGTTGCACAATTATTGTCGTTTTCGGTGAAGAACAACGCATCCGATCTGCACCTCTCTGGTGGGGTCCCGCCCATGATTCGGGTTGATGGCGACATCAAGCGAGTCAATATGCCGGCGCTCACCCACAAAGATGTTAATAGCATGGTGTACGACATCATGAATGACAAGCAGCGAAAGGACTACGAAGAGTATCTCGAGACTGACTTTTCATTCGAAATTCCGAAACTCGCGCGATTTCGTGTCAATGCCTTCAACCAGAACCGCGGCTCAGCGGCTGTATTCAGAACTATTCCCTCCGAGATTCTGTCGCTTGACGATCTCGGCGCACCGGCCATATTCAAAGATTTGTCCATGCACCCCCGCGGCATCGTGCTGGTTACCGGTCCGACCGGTTCCGGTAAATCGACGACGCTGGCGGCGATGGTGGACTATATCAACGACAACAAGCCCGATCACATTCTCACGATCGAGGATCCGATCGAATTTGTGCACGAAAGCAAGAAATCATTGATCAACCAACGCGAAGTGCATCGCGACACACTGGGTTTTAATGAAGCACTACGATCTGCATTGCGTGAGGATCCCGATGTAGTCCTCGTTGGTGAGCTTCGTGACCTCGAAACCATTCGCCTGGCACTAACGGCTGCGGAAACCGGTCACCTGGTGTTCGGCACCCTGCATACCAGCTCTGCGGCGAAAACGATTGATCGTATTGTTGACGTTTTCCCGGCAGCGGAAAAAGAAATGGTTCGGGCTATGTTGTCCGAGTCACTCCGGGCCGTCATATCACAGACGCTGCTCAAGAAAATTGGCGGCGGTCGTATTGCCGCTCACGAAATTATGATCGGGACGCCCGCGATCAGGAACCTGATTCGCGAGGGCAAGATTGCGCAGATGTACTCGGCCATACAAACCGGTCAGGCCGCTGGCATGTATACGCTGGACCAGAACCTGGCCGAGTTGATGTCGAAAGGTCTGATCAACAAGGAAGAAGCACGTTTTCGGGCAGTGAGCAAAGAGAACTTCTAGGCAAGGGATACGGGAGCTAAAGGAATGGAACGGGAACAAGCAGTACGACTGACACAAAACCTCTTGAAGAAGATGGTCGAGAAAGACGGCTCGGACCTGTTCCTGACGACCGGGTTTCCACCGGCAATCAAAGTCGACGGCCAGATTCACAAAGCGACCGACACCGTTCTCACCGCCGATCAGTCCGCGATGATGGTGCGCTCCATCATGAACGACAAACAGGTCAAAGAGTTTGACGCGACCAAGGAATGCAATTTCGCAATCAGCCCGCAGGGCATTGGCAGATTTCGAGTAAGCGCGTTTATTCAACAAGGCCTGGTCGGTGCCGTTTTGCGTACGATCACCACCGAGATCCCTACGTTAAGTGACCTGGAACTGCCGCCAATTCTGAAAGATGTTGTTATGAACAAGCGAGGGCTGGTCATCGTCGTAGGCGGAACCGGTTCCGGAAAATCAACCTCTCTGGCTGCAATGATTGGCCATCGGAATGAAAACTCAAAGGGTCACATCATTTCGATTGAGGATCCCGTCGAGTATGTACACCCACACAAAGGCTGCGTAATCACACAGCGCGAAGTCGGTGTTGATACGGAATCGTGGCACGCAGCACTGAGGAACACGTTGAGGCAAGCGCCCGATGTAATTCTGATCGGTGAGATTCGTGATCGCGAAACCATGGAGTATGGCATTCAGTTCGCGGAAACCGGCCATCTGTGTCTGGCGACATTGCATGCGAACAGTGCCAACCAGGCGCTTGATCGCATCATCAACTTCTTCCCCGAAGAACGTCGTCAGCAATTGCTAATGGACCTTTCGCTAAACGCCAAGGCATTCGTTTCGCAGCGCTTGATTCCGAGAGAAGGTGGCGTCGGTCGCATAGCGGCCATGGAAATCATGCTGAACACACCGCTGATCGCGGATCTTATTTTCAAAGGTGAGGTTTCGCATATCAAGGAAATCATGGCGAAATCAACCCGGCTTGGTATGCAGACGTTTGACCAGGCGTTGTTCACGCTTTACGAAGATGCGGTCATTTCATACGAGGAGGCCATGCGGAACGCTGACTCCAAGAACGAGCTCAGACTGCGGATCAAGCTTGAGAGTAAGCGTGATTCGTCAATAAACGATCAACAAACGGAAAGCCTCAAGATCCTGGATGAGGACACGGCTCAGACATTCTGAGCTGGAAAGGAATCTATTAAGCGATGAATGTAAAACCTCTTTTCAAGTTGATGGTGGAAAAAAAGGCGTCTGATCTTTTCTTCACGCCATTTGCGCCAGCGAAAATCAAAATTGACGGCAAGATCATGCCGGTCAACAAACTCGAAATGACGCCCAAGATGGTTAAGCAGGCGGCAATCGAACTCATGACCGAAGACTTGCTGGACGCATTTACGAAAGAGTTGGAGGTGGATTTCGCAATTTCGGAGCCGGGGCTTGGGCGTTTCCGAGTAAACGTTTTTCATCAACGCGGCAATGTTGCGATGGTGCTGCGTTACATCACATCTGAGATGCCAACGCTGGATGAACTCGGTATGCCGCAACAGCTCAAAGAGCTGGTTATGCTGAAACGCGGGCTTGTGCTGATGGTCGGTGCGGCGGGTAACGGTAAATCGACCACGCTGGCGGCCATGATTAATCACCGAAACGTAAAAACCTCGTCCCACATTATCACTATCGAGGATCCGATCGAATTTCTTCACTCGAACCAGCAGTCGATTGTTAATCAGCGTGAAGTCGGGCTCGATACCAAATCCTATGCGCGGGCGCTCAAGAGCGCTATGCGTTCAGCACCGGACGTTATTCAGATCGGTGAGATCCGTGATCGTGAGTCCATGCAGTCTGCGCTCGACATGGCGGGTACCGGCCATTTGTGCCTGGCGACCTTGCACTCAAACAATGCGCCGGAAACGCTGGACAGAATTATCAATATGTTTCCTCAACCGCAGCACGGGCAGGTATTCATGGACCTTGCACATTACCTGCGGGCCATTATTTCCCAACGATTGGTACGCGCGCGAACCGGCAAGCGCGTTGCTGCTGTCGAGCTTATGTTGAACACGCCTCATATCAAGGACCTGATCCTGAAAGGCGATATTTCGGAAGTCAAAGAGGCGCTCAAGGAAAGTGGCGAAAAGGGCGTGCAGAATTTCGACGAAGCGCTGCTCAATTTGTACAAATCGGGTGCTATTACCCTGGAAGAGGCGATGGTTCATGCAGACTCGCGGTCCAATCTGGAAGCGAAGGTCAATTTCGGCAGTTGATTGCCAATTTCCGTCCCTCGTTAAGCTGACGTTAAGGGTCGCACTACTACGCTGTATTCTTTCCGAATTCATATCTATTACAGGTTTACTTAAGGATGGAGAAACTCATGAAGAAATTAGGATTTGCAATTATCGCTTGTTCCGCACTGGCCGTTTCATCTGCGAATGCCGATCCAGGCTTTTCGATTGGTGCGTCTGCAGGTTACGTCACCATTGCTGAAACTGATCCGGTATTCGATTTTGACGGTAACGATGTCGGCTACAAATTATTTGGCACTTACATGTTCGGCGACTTTTTCGGCCTAGAAGGCGGTTACGTCGATTTTGGTGCGCCTGACTCGGATTTTCTGGGCTCGACTCTTTCGATCGAAGCCACTGGCTGGAACGCCTACCTGGTCGGAAATTTGCCGCTGGGTGACACATTCGACTTGTTCGCCAAGGCTGGAGCCGTTAAGTGGGATGCTGAATCCTTTATTGACGGGACTGACGTCGGTACTGACGATGGCAACGACCTCGCTCTGTCTGCCGGAGCTCGATTCAACATTGGCAGCCTCGGAATTCGTGCCGAAATCGACTGGTACGATATTTCGGACGTAGACAAGGCCTGGATGGCGAGTGTCGGTCTCGAATTCAGATTCTGACCGAGCAGCCTGTCACACCAAAAACTCCGCCAATTGGCGGAGTTTTTGTTTGCGCATTCAATCAATGACTGCTTAAGAAAACAAGCTGCTCGCTTCAAATACCGGGCCATCGACGCAAACACGTTTCATCGCAGGTCCGCTCGGTGTCCGGACCTCGACGGCACACCCGGCGCAACCACCCACCGCACACGCCATAAATTCTTCAAGCGAAACCTGGCACGGCAGGGCGTACTCTGCGGCTACTTCCGCTACCGCTATTAGCATCGGCGTTGGCCCGCAGGAGAATATCTCCGTCTGTGCCAATTCGCCTGCCGTGAGGCCGTCCAGATAACTGCGCGCGAGATCCGTCACGTACCCATCAAAACAGCCGGCAAAGCCGGCAAGACTGGCAAGCCTTGACGGCACACCCCATTTTTCCAGCAAGAGCATGCAACTGCCGATCTGATCCGGCAACCACGGTGTCGCAATTGATGACGTTGCCGTCTCAAATGGAAAGGGAATCTCCGAGCCCATCAGAACCATCGGTTCCCGGTCGTACTCGTCCGCAAGTAATTGCTCAATCAGGAAAACCATGGGTGGGATTCCGACGCCACCACCTATCAGCAGAGGATGTGACCTGTCCGGGTGCGACTGGAATCCGTTGCCGATGGGTCCGATGATGCTGAACGCGTCGCCGATTTCCGCCGAACCGAGCGCCCGTAATCCGTCACCAACTACTTTGAACAGGACCTCCACCCAACCTTCGTCCGCATTGGCCCGCATGATGGATAGCGGTCGCCGCATGGGTATGTTTTCGTTGCACTGAATGTGAATGAAACTTCCTGCAACTGCTTTTTGCGAACACTGTTGTGCCGCGAGTCGCAACACGAACTGCTCGCCAGGAAACGCGTGCTTTTCTGTCAGGACCGCCTCTTCAACAAAAATGGTGCCGCGGTTTTCCTGGGCAGTTGATATCGCGGCATTTGCTGCGGTCATTGTGACTCCAGCGTTTTGGTGACGGCGGCCAGGATCGCCATTCGCACTGCGACGCCGTTAGTAACCTGCTCGGTAATTACTGACTGGCGGCTGTCTGCCAGGCTGGATTCGATTTCGATGCCGCGATTCATCGGGCCCGGGTGCATGACGATCGCGTCGGGTGCCGCTTTTTTCATGCGCTCATGACTGACGCCGAAGTTCTTGTAGTACTCGTCGATGCCCGGTATGCCATCGAGGCTTCCAATGCGTTCACGCTGAATCCGCAGAGCCATGACAACATCCGCATCGCGGAGGCCATCGTCCAGATTGTGCATGATGCGGGCAGCAGGCACGGTATCCGGATCGGGTGCCAGCGCTTCCGGCGACACCAATCGAAGCTCTCCGACACCCATCGTCGTGAGTCCTTCTGCCGCAGAGCGGGCCACTCTTGAATGCGCGATATCGCCAATGATCGCGACGGTTAGATTGCTGAAGTCCGCTTTATGTCGACGAATAGTGAGCAGGTCGAGCAGGCCTTGTGTCGGATGCGAAATATCGGATTCGCCGGCATTCATGATGCTGATGTGGGGATCGACATGTCGCACGATATAGGCCGGAACACCGGCGCTTGCGTCTCGCACGACGAAAATGTCTACGTGCATGGCCTGCAGCGTGTACAGGGTGTCGAGAATACTTTCACCCTTCTTGCGTGACGACGTCTTGACGTCAAGATTTAACACGTCCGCCCCCATTCGCCGTGCAGCCAGGTCGAATGACGCGCGGGTGCGGGTGCTGGGTTCAAAAAACAGGTTGGCGACAGTCCGCCCTTTCAATGTGTCGGACCGGACTACCGGTTGGCCCATTGGGCTCAGGTAGTTTTCCGACTGGTCCAGTAACGTCGTAATTTGCTCTCGGCTCAATCCGCGAAGCGTCAACAGGTGCTTCAGACGACCGGCAGCATCGAACTGCAGCGCAGTATCGTCGGGATGGTTTTCGTTCGTGAAAAGTTCGGTAACGGACATGGCGCCGCGCATTCTAACCCGAGCCGGACGCTTTGCGTAACCAGCGTTCGGCGATCAGGACCGCCGCGGCACTGTCAATCGTCTCTTTCCTGATACGTCCGCGAAGCCCCCGGCTGCGTTCGGATTTGAGCAATTCCTCGGCTTCGAGTGATGTGTAGCGCTCGTCGATCGTATGCACGGGCCGTTCAAATCGGCCGAGGTCTGCGATGAACCGGTCGACGTAATCGGTAATTTCAGCGCGGCTGCCGTCGGTATTCGCCGGCATTCCGACAATCAATCTTGCGGGCTGCCACTCATTCAGTATTTTTTCGATTTCCGGCCAGTCCGGCCCGGACTCACCGTTGTTTACGACTCCGAGCGGGCTCGCGGATCCGGTGATTTGCTGTCCGACGGCTATTCCGATACGGCGTCGACCGAAATCGAATGCCAGAATGGTTTCAGGCATGTCCGGCATTCGGGGAAATTTTATTAATATCGACACCCATGGACTCTGCAGCGCTCGCCCAGCGCTCCTCAAATGGCACGTCAAATATCAACTCGGGCGTTGCGGGTACTGTCAGCCAGGTGTTGTGCAACATTTCCTGTTCGAGCTGACCGGCTTCCCAACCGGCGTATCCAAGGGCAACGACCGAGCGATCCGGACCGGTACCGGCGGCCAGTGAATCAATGACGTCTCTCGATAATGTGAGCTGAATGTCTTTTGACACAGTCACGGTACTTTCGAATTCACCCGAGGGTGTATGCAGGACAAATCCACGCTCGCGCGCGACCGGCCCACCGTCAAGAACGGGTGCACTGGCGATTTTCTCGTCCACATCGTCGACAGACAGTTGCTGAAACAACCCGCCCAGATCCAGTGTAGAGGGGCGATTGATGACAATGCCAAGGGCACCATCGTCGTTGTGTTCACAGACGAGGGTGACAGTACTGTTGAAATTCGGGTCGGCCATACCCGGCATCGCAATCAACAATTGATTATTCAGTGAATTCTGAGGATGCATGTACTCAGTATCCGCTCTACGGCGAGCTTGAGCAACATCTACAGCGGAGTACGATCAGCCGCAAACCGAATGGCTCGAGTAACGACTACAAGGCACTTGCGGTGGTTGGGATGTCGCTCTCGGCAAATTGCCACTTGTAGGCGAAAATCAGCTGGTCGTAGTCAACCCGGATGGCCTCCGGAAACGGGTCGAATGGCGACGCCCGGCGAAGGATATTCAGTGCAGCCTGATCAAGCTTGCGTGAGCCTGAGGTCTGGCGAATGCTTGCTGCATAGAGTTGCCCGGATGCGTCAATCGTCACTTGCAGCGTCGGACTGCCGGTGATGCCCTGCGTCACGCTTTCTTCCGGAAAATACTTGACGCCCACCATTTCAATTCTGCGCTTCCATCGATCGAGATAGGTGGCAATCTTGGATTCCTTCGTGTCGACGCTGGTCACGAGTTGTCGTGGATTTTCGTCCTTGATCATAAGCGTCGCATTCTGGTCCTGCGGCAGCGGCAGGGTCATTTCAACGCCAGCCTCAAGTGCTATGGCCGTCGTTGCGTCCGGTGCTATATCGACTCGCGGAACGTCGGCAACCTGGATTGCCTGCTCAGTCTGGCTCGAGATCAACTGGTCAGCAGAATCATCCTGTTGTACGGACTCATCCAGGCTGTCGCCTTTCTCTGCGCCGATATTGTCGATGGGCACATCGCTCTGCATCGGCGCACTCGGACTGACTGACTCTGTCGTATTGCCGTCGCCAATCTGGCTTGCCTGTGCAAGGTATTCCGCCTTTTCGACGTCGACAAAGGACTTTTTGGGATCGGCAATAATGGTGACGTCGAGAGATATAGCGTCCGAGAATTCATCGCCGAGTACGGCGTTAAAAGTAACGCCGATGATGAGTATGCCGTGAATCAATGCTGCCAGAAAAAGCATCGGTGGCAAGCGATCGGCCACAGGGGCCGCCTCAAGCGTAAACTCGCCGAGTCCCTGATTCGTCACGGTTTCTTCAGTGTTTTTTTTCAAAGCAGCCCGATTTCCCAAGCAGTTCTGCCAGATGGTGGAATTGTCGCACAATAAAAAATTTGCGCAATCAATAACTTGTAAGCCTTAATTTGCCCATTTTACGCGTATCTGTCAGCTTGAAGTGAGACGCAGGTCACCGCTGGAGCCGTTTGGCAGAATGACAATAAACCCCTCATTTAGAGCTGAATTGGCTTAACCAGTGGATTAGGGCGTGTTTTTGAGTCGCTCTTCGATTGCGTCGAACAGGGTGCCGGCGATGTTCAGCTCAAACAGCGTATCCAGTTCGCGAATCCCGGTCGGGCTCGTCACATTCACTTCCGTCAGGTAGTCGCCGATCACATCGATGCCGGCAAATACAACCCCCTGCTCTTTCAGTTGCGGCCCAACCTGGTCGCATATCCATAAATCCCGCTTGCTGAGTGTTATGCCTTTGCCGACAGCGCCCATCACGAGGTTGCCACGATTGTCATCTGCGGACGGAATTCGCGCCAGCGCATAGGGCACCGGTTCGCCGTCGATCAGCAGGATTCGTTTGTCGCCAGCCGATATTTCCGGAATAAAAACCTGCGCCATCGCGAAACGGCTGCCGTAGTCCGTAAGTGTTTCGAATATCACGTTGGCATTGTTGTCGTCCGAGCGCACGACAAAAATGGACTTTCCGCCCATACCATCGAGTGGCTTGACCACGATCTTGTCGTGCTCTTTCAGGAAGGACCGCATCTCGTCCATTGAGCGTGTAATCAGGGTCAGGGGTGCGCAGTCGGGGAACCAGGCCGTGTACGCTTTCTCATTCATGTCACGCAGCGCCTGCGGTTTGTTGACGATTAGCGCGCCAGATACTTCAGCTCGTTCAAGAATGTAGCTGGTGTAGATGTATTCCATGTCGAATGGCGGATCTTTTCGCATCAGGATGACGTCGAGGTCGCCTAACGCAATTTCCTGCGACGGACCGAATGTAAACCAGTCGTCATGATCGTCACGCACACTGAGGATGCGCGAGTTCCCCAGCGCCTGGCCCGCCATCAGTTTCAGGTCATCCTGCAGAAAGTAATGTATCTCGGCGCCACGACGCTCACACTCGAGCAGCATTGCGAATGAACTGTCCTTCTTGGGTGTGATGCTGTCAATGGGGTCCATCACCATGCCGACGCGAAGTGTGTCTGATGCCATGCTGCTGTGTTCTCCCGAGCGATTTTCCGGACTGGTCGAGCGCAATGGATGCCGACCCGGCCGTGGGAGGCCAACTATACAATGGACATCAATGAAGTGCCGCTATCCAACCTGTTCGGCCATACGAAATTCGTATCCTGTTGAATTTGGGTGGGGCGTCGTGGCGGCACTTATGTCAATATGGTACAAGTCGTTTTTCCTCGTACATATTATGGGCATAGCGAGGAAATTGGAGTTGGGGCGCGAACTCGACAGAGGTCGCAATGGCGAGGAAATCCGGTGTCAAATAATGTATCTCGTGGTCTGAACGGGCTAAAGATTCTTGTGGTGGATGACAGTAAAACGATTCGGCGTACGGCGGAGACGCTGTTATCGAAGGAAGGTTGTCAGGTATTTACCGCGATCGATGGATTCGATGCGTTGTCAAAAATCGCCGATCACCAGCCAGACCTGATTTTTGTCGACATCATGATGCCGCGTCTTGACGGGTATCAGACCTGTTCACTGATTAAACACAACAAGGTATTCAAAACGACACCGGTCATCATGCTTTCGAGCAAAGATGGCCTGTTCGACCGTGCCCGTGGCCGAATTGTCGGCTCAGAACAATACCTGACCAAACCATTTACGCGGGACGAGTTGCTGGGCGCCATCAGTAACCAGATCAATTAAAGGACTTCGAGGAAATACGGATGTCAGTGATACTCATCGTCGATGACTCACCCACAGAATTGCATTTGTTCCAGAACATGCTGGAAAAAAGTGGCTTTGACGTTCTTGTCGCTGATAGCGGCGAGGAAGGTGTTCGCCAGGCACAGGTGTCGCACCCCGACTGCATCCTGATGGACGTGGTCATGCCCGGCATGAATGGTTTTCAGGCCACGCGCAAGATCACCAAGGACCCGGGAACCAAAAACATACCGGTCATCATGATAACGACCAAGGATCAGGAGTCCGACAAAATCTGGGGCATGCGGCAGGGGGCGGTCGAATATATAGTGAAACCCGTAACGGCCAAGGACCTGGTGGCAAAGATCAACGCGGTGATGGCCGCCTGAATGAACAGTGGAGTCGAACTCGCTGCGCTGGTCGAGCAACCATTCGAATTATTGCAGGAGCTTGAGCGGCGCAGTCGCGCTGCCTTGTCCGGTAAGGCTACGGGCGGGTTGCAGGAGGAGTGGGTTGGAATCGGCTTTCGAATCGGTCAGGAGCAGTTTGTGGCGAATCGCGATGAGGTTCGCGAAGTACTGATGTTGCCGGAGGCAATCACGCGCGTGCCGGGTGCCAAACGCTGGATGCTGGGTATCGCTAACCTGCGTGGCCACCTGTTGCCGCTGGTTGATGTGAAAATGATGCTTGGCAGCGGTCGGACTTCGTTACGACGCATGACCCGCGTAATCTCGGTCAACCACCGGGAGATCCCGGCGGGGCTGGTGGTTGATGAGGTACTGGGTTTTCGCCGTTTTATGGACAATGAACATGTCGGCAAGTGGCCACCGACGGTAGTACGCTGCGATCGTTACCTGAGTGGCGCGTTTCAGCGCGGCGAAGATACCTGGCCGGTGATAGGACTTTACGACTTGATAGAAAGCAGTGCTTTCTTACAGGCATCCGCCGAATAGCGGCTTTGATTAACCAGTGACGTTGCATAGTTATGGCACAAAAAAACAGTAAGACTTTCTTGAATCTCGTAATACTGATGGCCGTGTTGCTGCTCGCAGCAGCCGGCATAATCTATTTGCAGTCAACCACGAGTTCCGGTGATGGCAATAACGCTGCACTTGCTGCGTTGTCGCAGGTGTTGCCGAGGCACGCAGCCGACGCGGCCGGCGGTTCGCTACGCGGCTTTGACCAGCTGGATAACGATATCAAGCGTCTTGACGGATTGACTGCGGCTGCGGGTGCCGGATTGCCGGGCGGTCGTGCGCAATGGCAGAAGCTGCAACAAAGCGCCAATGCCGTGTTGGCCAAGCGAGCCGATGTCGAGAGCGTTAGCAGTGCAGTAGCATTCCTTGACGAGCATATTCCGTTGCTGCAAAGCAAGGCTGATGAGCTCCTGGCGCAGTCAGGTGCTACGGCTGCCATACAGCAGTTCCAGCGGCGCGCTGGAAATCTGCAGCTGTCTGTCGCTGCGTTGACCGCGAGCGGCGATCACGACGGTATTTCGCAGTCCATCGCCGATGATCTCGCCTATTTACGGTCGGTCACTGATGGATTGTCCGGTGAATCGACTAACCTGGATATTGTGGCGCTCGATGCTACGGCGCGCGAAGTCGCCCTCGTGCCCGTTATTAGCGAATTGACCGAAATTGAAACACAGGTTGAATCCGCACTGGCGAGTGTTCCCAACCTGTCTGACATGAATGGCCTCGTCGCTGCAGTCGATGCCGCCGCGACCGACTTATTCGCGAACGCGTTTCCCGTATCTTCAGGCGGTGGCGCCTCGGGGCTGCTGGCGTTGCCGTGGCTGCCAATAGGCCTGGTCGTTTTGGCGTTGCTCTTGCTTGGCAGTCTCGCGGCCATTCACTCAAAAGCGGCTGTGTTCGAGCGAACGTCTGTCGAACAATCGCAGCAAAACGAACGAAATCAACAGGCGATTTTGCGCTTGCTTGATGAGCTTGGAAGCCTGGCCGACGGTGATCTGACCGTAGAGGCGACAGTGACGGAGGACATAACCGGCGCAATAGCAGACTCCATCAACTACGCGATCGAGAAACTTCGGGAGCTCGTGGCCACCATTAACGACACGGCAATCATGGTTGACTCGGCGGCGAAACAGACTGAAAGCACCGCGACGCACATGGCGCGCGCGGCTGACAATCAGGCGCGGGAAATTAATGCGGCAACCGGGTCAATTGTCTCGATGGCGGGATCGATTGAAGAGGTATCCGGCAATGCCGAGCGATCGTCCGACGTGGCTCGCCACTCGGTTGACGTCGCGCACAAAGGCGGAGAAGCGGTGCGCAGAACCATCGACGGTATGAATACTATTCGCGAAACGATCCAAGACACATCGAAACGGATCAAGCGACTCGGTGAGAGCTCGCAGGAGATCGGAAATATCGTCGAGCTCATTAACGATATTGCAGAACAGACCAATATTCTTGCGCTCAATGCGTCGATCCAGGCGTCCATGGCGGGTGAGGCAGGACGAGGCTTCGCCGTCGTTGCCGACGAAGTGCAGCGCCTCGCAGAGCGCTCGACCAATGCGACCAAACAGATCGAAGTCCTGGTTCGTACCATTCAGGCAGATACCAACGAAGCTGTCGTATCCATGGAGCGAAGCACAACGGATGTTGTTGGCGGAGCGCTTCTTGCCGAAAATGCGGGTGCCGCACTGGACGAAATCGAGCAGGTATCAAATCAGATCGCGAACCTGGTACAAAATATTTCAAGCTCGGCCCGGCAGCAGGCGAGTTCCGCCGCAGACGTCACCCGGCGAACGACGAAGCTGAAGGAAATCGGTGTTCAAACAGGGAAAGCCACGACAGCGACTGCGGCCGCTATTTCGAAATTATCCGAACTTGCATCGCAGCTCAGGCAGACCGTTGCAGGATTCACCTTGCCGAGCGCGGCACTTAAAGCCAGTCCATTGTCCGGCGCTGCAGCGTCGCCCCCACAACCCCAGGTACAGGCCAGAGATCAGGCAGCCGGCTGAATTCCTGGTCGATCAACATGAGTAGCGACACAGGTATGCAGGAACAGCTCGACCAGAGCGGCCCGGAAGATCTGGCATCCAATGCACTGGCAGTCATCAGCCAGGAGCTGATGGAGAGCATCCGCAATGCACACCTGGCGCTTGAAGATTGTGTCGACGGCCGAGGTGGCACGGCTGCACTGGTGCGCAGTGGCCAGTTGCTGCACCAGGTGGGTGGCGCGCTCAAAATCACTGAAACCTACGGGGCCGCGCTTCTTGCAGAAGAAATGGAAGCCGTCTGCGGGTATCTCGCGAATCTGCGTGCGGGCAAAGGGCGTGAGGACGGCCTGGATGCTCTAACCCGGGCGATGGTGCAGTTGCCGATCTACATCGAGCGCCTGCTGGGCGGTGGTCGCGATATCGCACTGGTTCTTCTCCCGATGCTGAACGATTTGCGTGCGGCAAGAGGTCAGCCATTGCTTTCCGAGGGTACGCTGCTTCTTCTAAATTTGTCGCCGTCGGGCAAGCCGGCAGGTACGTCGCGTCGTGAACCCTCTGGAGAAGATCCGGTTCGCGTCGCCGCCAAACTGCGACCGAAATTTCAACTCGCGCTGCTCGGCTGGATCAAGGGCGGTGACGTTGACCGACATTTGAAAGCACTGAGCGGTGTGCTCGAAACCCTGGAGCAGTCGGCAACTCGTGACGACATGCTGCAACTATGGTGGGTTGCGGGCGGCGTCCTTGAGTCACTGCAAAATGGCGGACTCGAAACATCGGTGGCGTTGAAGCGTCTGCTTGGGCAGACCGACCGGCAAATGAAATTATTGATCGACGAGGGTGTGGAAGCATTTGATACGCACCCGGTGACCGATCTTCTTAACAATCTTCTTTATTACGTCGCCCGATCCAGCAATGCGGGTGAACGAATTAGCGAAATTCGCGCAGCGTTTAACCTGTCTGAACTTCTACCGGGCGATGAGCAGGTAGAGCATGCACGCGAAGCGCTGTCGGCGCCCAGCGTCAAGTTAATGCAGACCGTAGCGTCGGCGATCAAGGAGGATTTGGCGCGCGTCAAAGACGTGCTCGATATTTACGTCCGCACCGGTCTTAACAAGAGTTCAGAACTGGTTCCGCAACTTGATTTGTTGAAAAAAATCAGTGACACGCTTGGTGTACTTGGACTCGGGCAGTTGCGCGGCGACGTCGAAGGGGAAATAGACAGGCTGAAGCAGGTCGTCGAGCGCGGCGGCACAGCCAGCGAGAATACCCTGGTCGAGATCGCGTCGACCTTGCTACGGGTCGAGGACCGGCTTGACCAGCAACTTCTCAAACTTATCCTTCCAGCGGACACCGCGGGGGACCAGGCGGAACCCGAGCGTTCGGAAGACGAAGACGTCGAATACAAGCAAGTTGCCGAAGCGGTCATGCGCGAGAGCATAATCAACCTCGCGCGCATCAAAGAAACATTCAGCCAGAGCATGACAGCGCAGGGCAGCTCGCAGGGGCTCGACAGTATTCCTGCGCTGGTTCGCGGGATCAAGGCCGGTCTGCTAATGCTCAACAAAACCCGTGCCATGCAGGTCGTTGAAGACATCGGCAATCTCATTACGTTGACGTTGCGTGGCGGCGGCCCTGGGCGACTGACACAGAAAGAAACTGATCGCCTGGCCGATGCCATCGTCAGCATCGAGTACTACATGGAAACCGTTAAGGCAGGGCGCAACGAGCCTTGGTACATGCTTGACAATGCGGAGGCCTGCCTGGCGGTTCTGCGTGACCTTGGTGCGCGCCTCGCGAAGGAAGAAGAGCAGCCCGCCGAGCCCACCATGAAGGTCAAGCGCGCGGAGCTTGATGCGATCGCGGCAGAGCAATTGGAATCGTCGAAAATGCAGGCAACGGAAGTGATGCCGTTGCCAGTAGTCTCGGCCGACGCCGAGCACCTCGACCCGGAGTTGCTGGAGCTGTTTATTGAAGAGGCCAAAGAAGAGATTGCATCCATTAAACGCAACTTGCCGAAGTGGGTGGGCAACGCAGCAGATATCGAAACTCTGATTACCGTCCGGCGCTCATTTCATACGCTTAAAGGCAGCGGTCGCATGGTTGGTGCGGAACGAATCGGCGAATACTGTTGGGCGGTCGAAAATCTACTGAACAAACTGATCAATGGCACACTTCAGCGCACGCCGCCAATGGCGGAATTTATTGGTGAAGCGGCAGCCGTAGTGCCGGAGCTGGTTGAACAACTCGAGGTAGGTTCGGAACCGGAAAGCGATATTGCTCTTTACATTGCACGCTCGAATGCGTTTGCTGATGGCGATCCGAATGCCGCGGTTCTGACCGTGGACTCTGCAAAGGCGGAAAAGAAAAAGCAGGATGCGCCGGCACTTGAGATGGATCCGGTCCTGCTCGACATATTCACCAAAGAAACAGCCGGTCATCTGCAAGTCATCAAGGCTTACCTGGACGCATGTGCAGGACATGAGCCGCCGTTCCAGGTTACCGACAAATTGTACCGTGCATGCCATACCCTGCATGGCAGCGCCAACATGGCGAACGTCGAGAGAGGCGTTGCCGTCGCCGGTGCGCTTAATCGATTTGTCCGGCGCGTATATGACTACAAAGTCGGCTTTCAGAAGTCCGGAGCAGACGCATTGCGAGCGGCGGCGCAGGCAATTGCATCGATTGTCAGCGAAATCAACCAGCCCGTAAAAAAGCGCGTTGATTTCGCGGTCCTGATTGATCACTTGTCCAATCTGACCAATGCCGTTCAGCCTGAGGCGGAACAGGAAAGTCAGGCAGTGAAGCCGGCCGAGCCTGCCGCACAACCTGAGCCGGAAGCAGCGGAAGAGGGCGAATACGATGCTGAAATTGCGGCAATATTCTCCGAGGAGGCGGCGGAGTTGCTTGAAGCGGCCGACGAAGCGCTGGGTCACTGGAGCACGGACAAAAGTGCACCGGAGCACATAGAGGAGCTGAAACGCCACCTGCATACGTTGAAGGGCGGCGCTCGAATGTCCGGAATCACCACGATGGGCGACCTGAGCCATGAGATCGAAGCTCTCCTGATTAACATCGATGATGGCAGGATCCTGCCCAGCAAACCGATTGAAGATCTCCTTCAGCAAAGTTTCGACGAGTTGCATCGTATGCGCGATACCGTGATCGCCGGCAAGAGAGTTGCCGCTGCGACAGAGCTGGTGCAGCGAATTCAAAGCGTCAATATCGGTGAGGTGCCGAAGGTTGACGAAACCGTCATTGATTCTGTCGCTGCGGCCATTGATGAGGAAGATCTGGAAATCAGCGACTCCGTGTCCGTTGCCTTCACGCCGGAACCGGCCGATTCCGTCAGCATGGTTATCGTCGATTCGCCTGTTAACGAAGAAATGGACGAAATTCGTCGTGGCCGTGAAATCGACGACGAATTGCCGGCCGAAGAGTCCGAAGTGCCTGCGGCAATTGAACCTGAACCTGAACCTGAACCTGAACCAGAACCAGAACCCGAACCAGAACCCGAACCCGAACCCAAGCCCGAGCCCGAGCCTGAGCCCGAGCCTGAGCCCGAGCCTGAGCCCGAACCTGAGCCGGAACCAGAGCCACTGGTTGTTGCCGAGGCCTCCAAAGCAGGCGCTGAT